>OLPU01002654.1_pt1 | contig 11620 bp, 10 predicted proteins | sample 1673111 | NCBI WGS metagenome assembly OLPU01 (sample SAMEA3136755, study PRJEB25190) | human gut metagenome | reverse complement strand
TTTCCGCTCTATCGCCCCTCATTTCTATTTTATCTTGTTTGTACCCCTTGTACACTGATGTTTGCTTCTATTTTGGAACGCATTTTATTTGCAGACTCCCAAATTTTTGCGGCTAATTGTTGCTTATTCATAGCAAACCTCCGTATTGTTTTTTAGTTATTTTAATCTTATCTGATATTTGCCCTACAATAAAGTATAATCTGATGGCTGCCCCATAAAACGGACTCAGACATTATCATCCGGTATAAAATCTATAATATCTTCAACCTTACAATCAAGAGCAGCACATACTTTGCCAAGCACCTCGGTAGTTACATTTTCATCTCTGCTCATTTTGCTCATTGTATAATGGCTTAATCCTGCTAAGGCTTCTAAATCTTTTTTCTTCATATCCCTGTCAACAAGAATATGCCATAATTTTTTATAACTAACAGCCATTTTGTTGCACCTCTTTTTCTGTCAAAGTGTAAGTGATTTTATTATATCATATAAATCCGAATTTTTCAATATAAGGTCAACAAATCAAATTTAAGTTTGCTTTTTCAAACTTTTAAGCCTTATTGAAACCTAATTTGAAATAGCATCTTTTCGGACTTTCTTGGGAACAGCGTAAGTTCTCTGAACTATATGAAAAGGTAAGCCGAAAGAATGATTTGACATACGGAAAAGATGACATTATTTCGGTTGCCAATATGTATTTCAAAGCGGATTCATATATCACAGATGAAAGCTACTTGCTCACATATAATATTTTTGAACTTGGCGATATTGCTTTTGAGGGAAATAAAAGTAAAAACTATGCTCACGGTCGCTTTGTTGAGAATACTATTGGAAATGGCATAGTTTCACACGTTTTTGATGTATTCAAGCCTATAATGAAACCTTATGATTTGCAGTTTTGGAAGTATGCTATCAACAATGAACAACTTATGGGCGGTATACTTTTGAGAAGCACAAAGGCATCAACAATGATGACGAACCTTGTAGCAAACGATTTTTTGCAAGAAACATTTTTGGTGCCAGCTTATCCTGAACAGCAGAAAATAGGTGCTTTCTTTCAAGAACTCGACAGCCTTATCACCCTTCATCAGCGTAAGTATGAAAAGTTGCACAATATCAAAAAATCTATGCTTGAAAAAATGTTCCCGAAAAATGGTTCAAATGTACCTGAAATTCGTTTTAAGGGATTTACTGAAGCTTGGGAACAGCGTAAGGCTAAAGACCTCTGCTCTATTTCGACAGGAAAAAGCAATACTCAAGACCGTGTTGATGATGGTATTTACCCATTCTATGTTCGTTCTCCGATAGTTGAGCATAGCAATAGATACTTGTTTGATGAAGAAGCAGTTTTGACCGTCGGCGATGGCGTTGGAACGGGTAAAGTATTTCATTATGTGAATGGTAAATATGACCTACATCAGCGTGTTTACAGGATGTTTGATTTCTCTAAAGAAATTACAGCGAAGTATTTTTACTATTATTTTTCTAATCATTTCTACGACAGAGTTATGGCAATGACAGCTAAAACATCCGTTGATTCTGTCCGTTATGAAATGATTGCTGATATGGATATAGCTTTACCAAAAGTTAAAGAACAGATGGCAATATCTGCTTACTTTGAACAACTTGACAACCTTATCACCCTTCATCAGCGTGAGTTAGAAAAGCTTCAAAATATCAAGAAATCTATGCTCGAAAAGATGTTTGTTTAGGAGGAAAAGAGAAAATGAAAAAAATAACTTTATATCACGGTACTCCTGACAAAATTGTAGTGCCTACATTCGGCAAAGGCGAGGAAAAACACGACTACGGACGAGGATTTTATCTTACCGAAAGCATAGACCTTGCAAAAGAATGGGCAGTATGCCGTCCAAATGAGTTAAACGGATATGTTCATCGGTATGAACTTGATACAGATGGTCTTATAATTTTAGATTTTCAAGAAAAAGGTGTACTTGCGTGGCTTGCAGAACTGATGAAGCACAGAGACGCAGCCGACTCAAAGCGTTACCGTATGCTTGCAAAGAAATTTATTGCAAAATACGGTGTAGATACCGACAAGTACGATGTTATCAAAGGTTGGAGAGCAAACGCCTCATATTTCTATATCGCAAAGGAATTTGTAAGAGACAATATCGATATTGATATTCTTGAGGAATTACTTTCTCTTGGCGGTTTAGGTATTCAGTATTGTATAAAGTCTGAACTTGCTTATTCCAAACTGTACGAAGTGGCAGACGGCTTACAAACTGTTGAATACACAGAGTTTAACGAAAAGTACAATCAGCGAGACATTACCGCAAGGCAGAAAATGCGTGAACTTGTTGATTCCGACGCCAATCGAGTAACAAAAGTATTTAGCACACTTTTTGAGGAGTGATGATTATGAGAGCCTATTCACAGGATTATTTGAATGATGTGGTAGAAAATCAGGGTAAGCTCTTTGACTTTGTTGCTCAAACTTATCCCGATAAAGATACCGAAGATTTTATCAAGACCTATATGGCAAGCAAAACAAGGAAAAGTATCGATGAGGCAAAAGCCTATGTCAACACAATGGACGCAAAAGAATTGTGGGAATACTTTACCGAAACCGAAAAGTATTCCTTGAAGTCCGGCAAGGCTCTTGACGGCTTTATGCCTGACTGGATTGGCGAGTTTTATGCTTACTATCAATGGTATTACAACATTCCGAGTACCGAGGTGCTGAAAAAGATACCGCTTGATTTCATAAAAAAAGCATACTACGGTTTGCACGACTTGGAACTTGATTTGGCAGTGCAAAAAGTCGGTGAAGTGTAATGAATATTGTTTGCTTTCACAATCCCGATGAAGATAACGGCTATTTGAGCAATTGGTATCCGTCATCTTTTACGGTGGACAGTGTAGCGTTTTCTTCGATGGAACAATTTATGATGTATCGCAAAGCAATCTGCTTTGGAGATGAAGCGGTAGCAGCTCAAATCTTATCAACAAGTGATGTTGCCAAAATCAAATCACTTGGCAGGCAGGTATCAAACTACGATGAGAGTATGTGGAACGGCATTCGTCAAATTGTGGTTTACGAGGGGCTTTTGGCAAAGTTCTCGCAAAACGAGGAGCTAAAAGCAAAACTTAAAGCAACAGGAAATGCTGTTTTGGCAGAGTGTGCCGTAAAAGACCGTATTTGGGGCATCGGTTTGTCAATGAAAGACCCTGATAGACTGAATAAAGCTAAATGGAATGGTCAAAATCTGCTTGGATATGCCCTTATGATGGTGCGTGAACGCTTGCAATAGGATTATTCTTGGGAACAGCGTAAGGTTCAAGATGTTGCTGACCGCTTTGATAATCTGCGTATCCCTGTTGCAGCAAATCTTCGAGTTCACGGAACAACGCCGTATTATGGTGCAAACGGAATTCAGGATTATGTGGAGGGATTTACACACGATGGAGAATTTGTCCTTGTTGCTGAAGATGGAGCGAATGACTTAAAAAACTACCCTGTAAAATGCGTAAACGGGCGTATTTGGGTCAATAATCACGCTCACGTCCTTCAAGGAAAGGCGGGAATTGCCAATAATAGTTTTCTTGCCTTTGACATAAGTCAATCAGATATTGAATCACTTTTGGTAGGTGGCGGTCGAGCAAAGTTGAATGCAGAAACCCTAATGAGCATTGAGTTTAGACTGCCCTGCTTGCAAGAACAGTTTCGAATTGGCAAGTATTTGACACAGCTCGACCGCCTTATCACCCTTCATCAGCGTAAGCCGGGTTGTTATCAATTCAAGCTCGACAATGAACGCATTACCAAATCGACATCTTTATTTTCAAGTTCTTGAATAATATGAAGATAAGTTTTTTGCGTTGTTGTCATACTTGAATGTCCTAATCTTTGCGCAACACTTGCTATTGACACTCCTGCGAACAGCAATAGTGAAGCGTGTGTATGTCTTAGTCCGTGAACAGATATAACCGGTATATTTGCTTTCTGACAATGTCTTGTAAGAATATCGTTGACAGTAGAGTTGTACACTTTACCCGAAACAAATATCGGTTCATCTTCCGGCAAGTCTTTAACCAAAGTGGAAAATTGAATAATGAGTTGCCAATCAATCTGTATTTTTCTAACAGAAGATTGATTTTTGGTTGGCATAAAACCGCCTCCGCCTTTATAATCCCAAGTCTTATTGATTGATAAAGACTGTTTAGAAAAATCAAAGTCTTTTGGTGTTATAGCCAATGCCTCGGAAAATCTCATTCCTGTTTTTGCGACCAACAGGATAAACCAGTCCCAATTTATCTCTTGACCAAGATTCAAGTCAGACAAAAGTTTATGTAACTCAAATTGATTGAGATACTTGATTTTTTTGTGTCGAGGCTTTTTTCCTTTTATAATTGCTTTTCTCGTAGGGTCTCGTTCAATAAGTCCCTCATCTACCGCATCTAAAATTGCACCTTTAAGTTGATGATGAAAGTCCATTGTGGTCTGTCTCTCGTGCAACTTGGCGTAATCGTTCAAGAGCTTTTGGTATGTTATCCTTGAAAGTTCGCATACTTTCAAATCCGGTGCCAATTGTTTAATCCAAGACTGCGTAAGCAGATATTTATCCATTGTAACCTTCCTTATCGCCCCTTCCTTATAGACCGTAATCCATTGAGTATAATAATCGTAAAATAAGTCTGTTTTGTTTATATTATTCAGCATAATATCCTCCTGTATAAATATTAGGCTTACGCTGATGAAGGGTGATAAGGTTGTCAAGGCAAGTTAGTAGCTCGCCAATTTTTCTCTGCTCATCTATATCTGGTATAGGTATAGGCATTTGAAAAAACACATTGTCTCTAATCGAGAACCTGTCTGACCTTGCGCCGGAATCACCATTGAAATTCATAAAAGAATGCCAATAGCCGCACTTGAAAAAGTACTCCAAATAAGTCGTGTCAATATCGTGCGGGCGAAAGACGGTATATAACGGTGACATTACGCCCGTTCTTCCAAGTTTATTGCGGTTTATCGGTCCAACTGGTGCGGAAGTAGAGATACGAGGGTTATAAACAAAGTCCTCGTTTTTTACAATGTAGTACCCATCCAAGCTGCCCAGCTTTGCTATATCGTGGTCAAAGAAATCTCTTTGACTTATAATTCCGAACTCAGCAGAGTTTGTAAATGTTTCTACATATTGTAGTCCGGCATTTTTCTCCGTGACTTTATCTGTAATTTCGGATAGCTTACGCTGTTCCCAAGTAATATAAAATAGGAGCCAAGGGAAAGCCCTTGACTCCTAAAATAATGTTTAATTATTCATCTTCTGTTGGCATTTGAATTTCATAACCACCATTGATAATAAAATCTCGAAGCAATTTGTCAACTTTAACATTAACCTTGGGCGGAATTATTTTAGTTCCTTCGACTTTTTCAAAATATTCCTTTGCCTTAGCCTTATCGACTGTTTTTTTCAACTCGTCATATCTGCCAAATTCGTTGAGATTGTTTTCGTTAAGTTTCAATCCCATAACATTTCTAAGCATATTCTCATCAACACCAATGGCAACGGAAATTCTGTGAATTTGGTCGTTTCTCGCTTTTGACAAATACTCGTTAATATAATCTCTTAACGATTTACCTTCGGCAACTTTAACATCACCTCTTTGAATATCGTGCAAAAAGATGTTTGCGTACTTCTGTTCTTCTTGAGAAAGTGTAGCAAATGTTTTATGCAACTCCGTTTCAGCTTGTTCAATAGCTTCTTTAGTTGTTCCTTCGACACTCAACAACTTAATATACTTATCAAATTTTGAGTTCATATAGTCAGCGTCGATTAAGCCGGTATCAATCTCCGTTATATATCCCGCAAGGTCGTAAGGAACATCATCGCCTCCGGTGCCACCGCCGCCTCCGGTTAATTCTTTATACCTTAAAACCAAAATCAAATATGTATTCTCATCTATGGTAACATCGATAACCTCGCCGGTTTCTTCGTCCACATACGAAAGGACATTCCATTTGAAGCCTTGGATTTTAGCTGCTTCCAAATAGCTGTTAAATTCATTGAAATCCTTTGCAAACTTTCTGCAAGCCGATGTATCATCCGGCAATTTTTCAAAATTTTCAATTCCGGAGTCAGCAAACAAATCAGTAATGCTTTCAAAAAGCTCATTCATCTGCTTTAAGTTGTCTATAAGGTGCTGAACAAATAACCCAAGAGGTTTGTCGCCTGAATATAGTTTTACAGCAGCGTTGATGTTACGCTCCATTGTATGAGGTTTGCGATAATAGCGAATGGTTCCAAACGGCTTATCGGGTCCGAACAGGCGGTTCGTGCGAGAAAATGCCTGAATTATATTCTCATATTGAAGCACCTTGTCCATATATAAAGTGTTAATCCACTTTGAGTCAAAACCCGTAAGCATTTGGTCAACAACAATAAGCAAATCGATTTGCTTTGCAGGTTCATTTGCTATTCGCTCATAAGGTTTCTTATGGGCAAGTCGGGCGGCAATATCCTTTTTCATTTTTGCAAATGTGGGAATAGAAAATTCTTGACCATACTGTTCGTTATAATCAGAGATAATTTCCACAAGTCCGTCCTCTTTGAACTGAACTCCGCCGTTATTATCAATACTTGGGTCAAACAATGCCGTAACCTTGAGGTGCGGCTTCATAGCTTTGAACAAACGATAATAATTGATAGCTTCCGGAATACTGCTTGTTGCAAATATAGCGTGGAATTTGCTGTTGTGGCTTAATGTTACCCAGTTTTCAAGAATATCCTTTACTACCATTGTAGTGTGTTCTTCGGTCGTATATTGAACATTAGGAATATAATCTTCAATACCTTTTATATAATCGCCTTTTGCGTCAAAATGTCCAACCATTCCGACTTGATTTGCGTCCATATATTTGTAGAATATTATACTTTTAACCGGGTCGGAAATTGCTTCTTCCTCAGTTTGAGCTTTGGCTTTTTCCAAAGCAACAACTTTTCGTACATCTTTATCTTTGAAAGTTAATACTTTATATGGGTCAAAACCAAGAACATTCTTGTCTCTAATTCCGTCTGCAATGCTGTATCGGTGCAACTCATTGCCGAATACTGTGCTTGTAGTATTCTTTTTCTTTTGGTTTTCATCTTGAATTGGTGTACCTGTAAACCCAAAGAACATTGCTTTCGGGAAAGTATTTTTTATTGTAAGCAACATATCGCCGAAAGTTGAGCGATGAGCTTCATCCACAATAAAAACAATGCGTTTATCGCTGATAAGTTCAATATCACGAGCATTCAATCCACCAGCTTCATCTTTAATATTACTCATTTTCTGAATGGAAGTAACGATAAGTGTGTCTGCCGGATTGCTACTTTTAAGTTTAGTTATAAGCACATTGGTGTTTTCAGTTGCTTGTACAGACTCATTTTCGTCTGCAAAGCCACGATACTCTTTAAGTGACTGAGTGCCAAGTTCAATTCTGTCCATAAGGAATATAACCTTATCGGCATCCTTCGAGCTTGCAATTAACTGAGCGGACTTAAAACTTGTCATTGTTTTACCGGAACCGGTTGTATGCCAAACATATCCGCCAAGCTGATTATTGCCCTCCCATTTGGCTTTGGCAACCTTATCTGAAATGGCACTTGCCGCAAAATACTGATAACTACGCATTACTTTCAATACACCGTCGGAATCGTCGGCGACTGTATAAAATCCGATAAGCTGATGTGCCATAGGTATAGACAAAAGAGTAGAAGCCACTTTATCCCACTCGTTAATAGGCTCATTATTAAAATCCGCCCAATGGAAATAATAATCCGGGTTAAATTTACCGTCAGATCCCGGATTTGCAAAGTAAACAGCCTCGTTTGGTTCCATTGCGACAAAAATTTGAACCAAAGAAAATAATCCGCTGAATATACCCTCGTGAGAATATTTTTCAATTTGGTTATAAGCCTGACTCACCGGAATGCCGCTTTTTTTGAGTTCTATGTGAATAACAGGCATACCGTTAATAAGCAACATCAAATCTCCTCGACGGTCATTTAACAGTTTTGACTTTGTAGGAAACTTGGGTTGCTGAACAATCTGGTATCTGCTTTGACCGGCGGCAATTTCTCTGCGGTCATAAATTTTGAGACTTACTTCCTTTCCAAGATGTAGTTTATCATCAGGATTATCTCTGACAATAGACACACTTTTGCCGTTAATAAAGCCATTTAATTTTAACGGTGTTCTGAGAGCTTCTATTTGCTCTAAGATTTGCTGCATTTCGCTATCAGTCAGAGGATAATCATTCAGTCTGTCAATATCTCTGTTATTTTCAAAAAGAATATTAGCCCAATTTCGCAGCAAATCTTGTTCAGAGTAGTTTTTAAGAACTTCTTTTTCCCATCCTTTTTCGGACAGAATTTTAATTAAAGCCTCTTCAAAATCTGACTCTTTATTAAAAATCATTACGATTTCCTCCTAACTTTCAAAATTCGGTATCTTAAATATTTATATAACTCACGCTGATGAAGGGTGATAAGGTTGTCGAGGGTAATAAAATACTTTCCAATCTTAGCCTGTTCTTCCTTTGAGTTAGGATAAATAATATTTGTATCTTGCATAGCAGATTTTGAAATTGATGTAACTTTTATCCCTTGCATTAAAGGTATCAACTGATTGTGATAAGAATCAGAATTTAGATAATATCCTAAATATCCAGTGGCAAATTTTTCTACTGGTCTGTATGGAATAGTATGAAGTCCAGATATAACAACTTCATCGTTCAATTCCGCTATTTCACTGCATTTTCCGACAGTAGTATCCTCTGCTGTATCAGCTACAACCACATCCCCGTTTTGTAAGAATGAGGTTTTATATTTGGTCAGTACCTTTTCATCTGTAATCATTGGAAGTTGCTCTTTGCTTATATCTAAAACTTCTCCAAACTTAATAAGCACATCACCATAGTGAACATTCTTTGCAACACCGGTTTCATTCGATAAATCAGCCCTAGAAAGAGTATTATTTTGCAAGCTAACCATTATATTTTTCAGCTTACGCTGTTCCCAAGTGTCACTAAACCCCTTAAATCTGATTGCCGGAGTGTCTGTTTTTTTCGTCATTTTGCACTACCTCCAAGCAATTTTTTCAGTTCTGCCAATCCAAGCATATCAAATTCACTGCCTTCAAGGTCATCTATCATTGATGAAAGTGATTGTTCGGTTTCTTCAATTTGATTTTCAACCTCTGCAAAGGTAGTTTCATATTTCTTTGCAAGTGCTTCAATTTTGGCAACCAATTTGCTTACGATAGTGTTAGGCAACTGCATAAGATTATCAATAAGCGGTTTTATCCACTTGTCTTTGAGAAGTTCAATAGCTTCTTCATCTGACAAACCTTCAATAGTGTCTTTTGTCTTTTCTTCAAGCAATGCACTATCACGCTTAATTGAAGCCTTCAAATCCTTTTCCTCTGTGTTAAGTTCCAAAACAGCTTTGAGTTTATCTTTTGTTTCAGCCTCAAAGCTATCGGATTTAATAGACTTTTTGACTTCTGCAAATACCCAACTGTCCTCATTTACGAAATCTTCTTCCTTTTCTTCCTCAGAAAGAGTGTCGAGAATTTCTTCATATTCAGAAGCAATTTCAGAAAGTCTGTTTTCTTTCTCTGCCAAAGATTGTTTATCAGAAGCGAGTAATGTGTTTTGAATAAGGTCAAATGGTATAATATGACCTTTCCAACCTTCTTGTACTTCTTGCTCGGTATTGCCTTTTTTCTTAACCACCATATTAGGGTCAACAATTTTAGTTGCTTTGAAACCTTCTGTTTGGATAATTTCCAAATCAACAGCAATTTTAGACCAGTCATCATCAAGAAGTTGATATGCTTCATACCTGTCAACCAAAGGAATATCAGTCATTCGAGAAAAGATGTTTTTCGATAAAAATTCCTCAGTCTTAGATATGCTAAGGCTTTCCATTTTTTCAATCAACTCGTCATATAAATACGAGTCAAAATCGGCAAATGCAGTTTTGAACTTATTTTCAAAATTCTTTACATCGTTATGCTCTTTAATCGCCTTTTTTACATCGTCTGCGACTAATTTGCAATACTCGGCAGAGGTGTTTTCAAACAAATCGGAACGAAGCGCCGGGAAAGCTGCCCAATATTCTTTGAGTTCGTCAATTTCAGATATTGGGAGTCCGCCGAACATAGACGCAAATATATCCCAAGACTCTGCCGCTTCGGAGGAGTCCACATATCTCGGAATATTAAGGTTATAATCATTTTCTCTGATTTCATCACGGCTGACAACTCGTGAGAACTTGTCCACACTTTCTCTCCGTGTTACGACATCGACAATTCGTTTAATGTCGGAAGCTCTCAACTTATTGTTTTTTCCCTCTTTAATAAATCCTTTTGAGGCATCCACAATAAGAATATCTGTGTTCGTTCTTTTTTGCTTCAAAACCATAATGATTGTCGGAATACCTGTGCCATAAAAGATGTTTGCAGGCAAGCCTATAATTGTATCAATCTTATTCTTTTCAATTAAATTTTTACGAATTTCGCCTTCTTCGCCGCCACGGAACAAAACACCGTGAGGAAGTACAATAGTCATAATGCCGTCAGGCTTAATGTGATAAAGGTCGTGAAGCAAGAAGGCATAATCAGCCTTGCCTTTCGGTGCAAGTCCATAACCGGCATAGCGAGGGTCGGTATCTTTATCTGCCGGATTCCAAGCCTGCGAATACGGGGGGTTGGAAACTACTGCGTCAACATAAAGCGGATTGTATGTTCCTGTCGGGTCGTTTTCATCGAAATACGGCCAGTCATCTTCCAAGGTGTCTCCGTTTCTTGTAACTATATTATCTGCTTCAATACCACGCATAACCAAATTCATTCGAGTAAGGTTGTACGTATTCTGCTTCAGTTCCTGAGCATAATATTTCACCTTGTTTTCGCCTTCAATGTACTTTGATGCGCTTTTACCGATATTGATAAGTAATGAACCCGAACCACTTGTAGGGTCAAATATTTCGATTTTATCCCTGTCTTTTAAGTGATTTGCAACTATCTCGGACATAAGCAAAGATACTTCGTGCGGAGTATAAAACTCGCCTGCTTTTTTGCCTGCATTTGCTGCAAACTTCTCAATCAAATATTCATAAATAAAACCAAGTACATCATAGCCCTGCTTGCCGTCCATAGGAATATCTTTTATAAGCTGAATAAGCTCACTGATAGACTTTGACTGCGAAGCTGCACTATCTCCCAATTTAGAAAGACCGGTTTGCAGAGTATCGAATACACCCTCAAACACTTTCTTGTGGGTCGGATTTATCAAACGGCTAAATGCAGAAAGAGCATCACGAACATCTTGCACGCTGAAATCACTGCCTTTTGCAAGCCAAGTTGAAAATAAGTTATCATAAGAAATAAAGTATCCCAGGTTTTTCTGAATACTTACAACCGTGTCTGTATCTTCTTCTGTCAATTCAGGAAGATACTCGTCAGTCCAATCGTTTGCTTTCAGATATTTAACTTCTTTTTCAGAAAGGAATTTATAGAAAATAAAGCCTAAAATATAGTCTTTATATTCATTTGCAACGGTGTACAAAGGGAACATAATAAAAAACTTAATAATGGACTGCCAATC
>OLPU01002653.1_pt1 | contig 11623 bp, 9 predicted proteins | sample 1673111 | NCBI WGS metagenome assembly OLPU01 (sample SAMEA3136755, study PRJEB25190) | human gut metagenome | reverse complement strand
GGCGTTGCCGAAGTCCTGCACCGGCATATAGGCAAAGGCGTCGATCTTCACGGCAGCGGCGAACGCGGCCATGACCACCGTGCCGAAGCTGTTGACCAGTCCCTGCACCGTGAGAATGCCCAGATTCATGACCGACTGCTGAACGCAGGTCAGGGTGGAGAAGGAGAGAATTTCGGTAATCCGCGCCCATCGCAGACTGCGAAGATGCCGGATGGAGCGCACCTGAGGGCAGCGCAGAAGGGCGTAGACCGCAATGCCGATGCCGGAAAGGTACTGGGCGATCACCGTCGCCTCCGCAGCGCCCCCGACGCCCCGCTTTAGCCCAATGATGAACCACAGATCCAGAACGATATTCACCATGGCGGAAACAGCCAGAAATACCAGCGGCACCACAGAATTTCCCACCGACCGCAGGAAAGAAGCAAAGAAATTGTACAGGAAAATCCCGGGGATTCCCATAAAAATCACGAACAGATAGGCGCGCATATCCCTCCACACCTCGTCAGGGACGTGGAGAAATACACGAAGCGCGTCCAGACAGAGGTAAGCAATGACGTTCAGAAGCACCGTCGCGGCGGCGATGGAATAGAAGGACGCGCAGATATCCTCGCAAAGGCCGTTCTCGTCCCGCTGGCCGAAGCGGATGGAAAACAGCGCGCCGCTTCCCATGCACAGGCCAAGGATGATGGAGGTGAGGAAGGTCATCAGCGTGAAGGATGACCCCACCGCCGCGAGAGCATTGCGCCCAAGAAACTGCCCGACGATCAGGGTGTCGGCAATATTATAGCACTGCTGGAGCAGGTCGCCCAGAATCATGGGGATTGCGAACAGCAGCATGGATTTGGTGACGGAGCCTTTTGTCAGATCTCGATTCATTATGCGCCTCCGGGGTGCAGGATTTCCTGTGTTTTTTGGAAAAAGTTGTTTGACCGAGTGCTTACCGGACACCGAACAACTCCTGAGCTTCCAGCTGAAGCAGTTTGCTGACTTCCAAAGCAATATCGTTCAGCGTACAATGTGCCGCTCCAGCCCGTGGCTCCTGACCAGCCGGAGAACGTCCAGTTCATGTGGTTCTACGGCCTGCACGCGAATAACTGCGGCACCTGTGTGAAAAAGCCCATGACCCAGTGCTCCGGCGAAGAGATCATGCGGGAGTTCCTGTATTACTGCGGTCTGGAGGACAAGATCGACGAGATCATGCCCCATATCACCAGCCAGTTCATGCCCCGCAAGTTGATACTATTTCCTGATTAAAATCTTTGATTTTAATCAGGAAATAGTATCAATGTGAAAACACAGAGAATACGGCACCCGTTGCTTATCCATAGGGACAATACCGCTTTTCGGTGCAGGCGTATTCTTGAAGGAAGGCGATTTTTCCATCTACAGACCAACGGATCAGAGACAGTCCGTCGAAGCCGGTTGGAGCTTCCCCGGAAATCTGGCATTGAAAGTACCAGCGAACTACGGTGGTATTTTCGGAATTCAGAAATTCCTGGATGTCCCAGCGCAAAACCTGACCGCTCCTGTGCCAGTCCCGGAACCAGCGGGCAATCATCTCCCGCCCGTAATACTCCGGCCCCCAGCTCTCAATGTATGCGGCGTCCTCTGTGAAGAGATCGGAAAGCTCTGCTTCCCGGCTGTCCAGCCAAAGGGAAAACCATTTCCGAATGGTGTCTTCTCTCTGCTTCATTCCGCCAGTCCTTTCAGAAAATCGCCAATTTCTCCGGCGAGAATTTCGTGCCCTAAGTCATTGGGGTGCAGGCCGTCGGTGGTCAGCTTTGCGGCAATTTCCGGATCGTTTGCCCGGATAACGCTGGTTTCAAACAAATCCAGCAGAGGAAGGCCATAAAATGCCGCCGTATCCCGTATGACCCGAACATAATCTCTCAGCAGCCAACCGCGTTCCCCTTTGGGAATATTCTCTCCCATCCGGTGCAGGGGCGTCAGGACGACAATGATTGCGCCCGGAAACTGATTCGGCAGCCGGGAGAAAAGGAAATGACAGGCGCCGATAAAGGTGTCCGGCGTCCGGTCGGTTTCAGTGCCCATGGGAGCATCGCCATGCCCGTGATCGTTGGTTCCGCCGAACACCACAATGATGTCGGCATCGGGGTCCATTTCGGAAAACCGTCCGCAAAAATCCTGGTCAAATTTGGGCTCCCCAGAGGGAATCCGCTGCCGGGCAATTCTGGTGCCGCCGATGCCGTAATTCCGTGCTTCCGTCAGACGGTATTTCCGCTTCATCACGTCCACATAGCCCTTTTCCGGGGAAGTCGCGCAGCAGCCTTCCGTGATGCTGTCCCCTAAAAAGTTGATTTTCTTTCCTGTTAGTTCCATATTCATACGCTTTCGTTATGCGCGGGGCGTGTCTATGCCCCGCGCAAAGTGTTCAACGGATGTCCCAGACGCTGCGTACCGATACGCTGTCCACGCTGCCGCGGAGAATCTTCACGGCCTTTACACCGCCGTCCATGTCAAAGTAGTTGTCGGAAAGCACCACATCGGCACCTGCCTGAATCTCCACGCTCCGGGCATACCCCTTCGCGGTGACAATGATATCGTCATCCTTGACAAAGGCGTTCAGTTCCGGATCAGCAAAGCGGAAGTGCTTGGGAGCGCAGAAGAGGACGCTCCCCTCGCCTACCCCATTGCCCGCCTCATCCAGCAGTTGGTAGGAATAGTAGGTGTCATAAGTGCCGTAATTCGAGAAGTCCTGCTCCGGCAGCCAGACGGCGGACAAAGCGGGGACGGTCACATCGAAGCTGCCTTCCTCGATAACGGAAGCGTCCGGGCGGCGCAGACTCCACTTTGCCTTGCCCCGGAATTCCTGCATGGTCTCGTTGCTCACGTTCAGGTGGGCGGACTTTTTCAGGCCAAAAGGCTCGGCATTGACGTTGGTATTCTGGGAGAGAATGCCCTCCTCATGGCAGGAAATCAGCACAGGGGCAAAGAACCGCTTTTCATAGTAGTGCAGAGCCTTCCAACGGCCAAAGTAGTCGATGCTGGCCCAGCTGGCTACCGGCCAGCAGTCGTTGAGCTGCCAGACCACCGCACCCATGCAGCAGCCCCGGTGCCGCCGCCAGTGCTCGACACCGTACTGCATGGCCTGTGCCTGCAGCAGCTGGGAGGCGTATACCAGCAGCTCCAGACTGCGGGGATACAGGTACATCTGGGATAGATAGAACAGGATGCGCCCGTTGGCAGAGGCGTTGCGCTGGTGCTTCTCCATCACATAGGAGAATACGTTCCGATCCTCGGGCTCGGTAAAGCTTTCGATGGTTTCCATGCAGGGGAAGGACTGGAAGCCAAATTCAGAGACATACCGGAACTGATGGTTGCGGTAGTCGGTGAAGGGGAGAAGACCGTGCCAGACCATCCAGTAGTGGACGTCGCCTCGGGTGGGATCCTGGGGATCGTCAAAGCTGCCGCCGCTGGAGGGGCTGGCGGGCCAATAGAAGGCCTGGGGATCCTCTGCTTTCAGAACCTTGGGGATGATGTACTCGTACATCTTGATATAGTCGGCCTTCTGACGCATGGAGGTGACCCACTCGCCCTGGGCCACAAACTGCTCCATTTCATTATTGCCGCACCACAGGGCGAGGGATGCGTGGTGGCGCAGACGGCGGACGTTGTCTACAAACTCGGCGGTGATGTTCTCCTCAAACGCGTCCGTCAGATTGTACACAGCGCAGGCGAACATGAAGTCCTGCCATACCAGCAATCCAAGCTCGTCACAGATGTCATAGAAGAAGTCGTCGGGATAGTAGCCGCCGCCCCAGACCCGGATGCAGTTCATGTTGGCAGCCTTTGCGTCCTCCAGCAGACGGCGGGTGCGCTCCGGGTTGACTCTGGGAAGGAGATTGTCCTCGGGGATGTAATCGGCGCCCATGGCAAAGATGTCCACGCCGTTGACGCAGTGGCTGAAGCTTTCGCCCCACTGATCCTTACGGCGGCTGACGGTCATGGTGCGAAGGCCGATGCGCCGGCTCCAAACGTCCAGCTCCTTGCCCTTGGCACACAGGGAAACGCTGAGCTGATACAGCGGCTGACCGCCGAAGCCGGCAGGCCACCAGAGCTGGGGATTTTGGACGATCAGCTCGCAGTCGGTGCCGCTGGCAGTGAGGACGGAGCCGTCGGGAGCGGTGACGGAAACGTTGACCCAGACCTCGTCATCGGTATAACGGTTCAGATTGGTATGTATGCGCAGACGAACCGTGCCGTCTTTATGGACCTGATCCACCCGAACGTCCTGAATACGGGCTTTTTCGATGCTGATGATGGAAATGTTCCGCCAGATGCCGGCGTCAGGCAGACGGGGACCCCAGTCCCAGCCGAACATGCAGTGGGCTTTGCGGATGTTAGGGAAGCCCACCATGGCATCAGAGCTGCCGTCTGCCACGGACTTTGCGTATGCTTCCTTAATATACTTAGTAGGAGAGCGGAAGGAGACGGTGATGGTGTTCTCTCCGGGATGGAGAACGGACTTAACGTCGAACTCCCAGATTCTGTGCATATTGCAGGCCTCACCGACGATCTGACCGTTGATATGGACGGCGGCGATGGTGTCCAGTCCCTCTGCCCGGAGCAAAACCTTGTCCCCGGCGAGAAGGGCATCGTCCACCTGGAAGCTGCGGAAATAGACAAAATCGTTGTCCATCAGCTTTAGGGCTTCCATTTCGTTGTCCCGGTAGAATGGATCGGGAATCCGCTCCGCGGCGAGCAGGTCATGGTAAACCGAGCCGGGGACGGTGGCGGGGACAGCAGCAAAGGGGGTGCCCGGAATTTCCAGCGTCCATGCGCCGTTAAGGGTGCGTGTTTTCATTGGCAATTCCTCCGAATACGTTTTCGAAATCGACTTGTTTACAAAATACACTATAGGACAATCATTCGTCAAAGTCAATAGCTTAATGGCGAAAATTTGGCTAATATTAAGCATATTCCATAGTTTATCAGCGGATTGCACAAAAATTCTTGAATTTCAGAAACCCTCTTGACAAGAAAATAAAATGGTGTTAATATAGCTGTACAAAAACGTTTCAGATATGCGGCCAATTGTTCAAAATGCACATGTCCTTGCATTCGCAGACAAATTCAGGCCCCGGAGGCCATTATGGTGACGATAAAGATGATTGCAAAGGAGTGCGGTTTCTCCATTGCCACTGTCAGTAAGGCGCTGAACGGCGCGCCGGATATCAGCGCAGAGACAAAAGAGACTATCCGCAAAGTGGCTTCCCAAATGGGTTATACACCAAATTCTGCCGCACGGATGCTGAAAACCAGCCGCTCGTATAATTTTGGCGTTCTTTTTGAGGATCAGGCCAACAAGGGGTTGACGCACAGCTTCTTCTCCCACATTCTCAACAGCTTCAAGCATCGCGCTGAGGAACTGGGCTACGACATTTCCTTCATCAGTGACCACATGGGCGGTCAGGAAATCAGCTATGTGGATCACGCCCGTTACCGTAACTGTGACGGAGTGGTCATCGCCTCCGTGGATTATACGGAGCACGCCGTGGTGGATCTGGCGAACAGCGGCATCCCCGTTGTGAACTTTGACGTGGATGTGGACTGCCAGGGTATCTACAAGGTTACCGGCGATAACTACGACGTGGGCGGGATGACGGAACTGGTGAAATATGCGTATAGTATGGGACACCGGAAGATTGCGTTCGCCTATGGAGAAGATACGCCGGTGACGCGCCGCAGAATCTCCGGCTTCTGCAGAGCCTGCAAGGAACTGGGGCTTTCCTTGCCGGACGAATATTTGGTTCAGAGCATGTATCTGGATCCGGAATCCTCGGCGGCGGCAACCCGGAAGCTGATGGAGCTTCCCGATCCGCCAACGTGCATCCTCTATCCCGACGACATCGCCCACCTTGGGGGCAAAAACGAGCTTGAGAAAATGGGCCTGTCCGTCCCGGACGATGTCAGCATCGTCGGGTATGACGGCATTGATTTCTGTCAGATGCTCCGCCCGAAGCTGACCACCATGCGGCAGGATGCCGAGCGGATGGGAGAGCTGGCAGCCGAGGAGCTGGCAAGAGCAGTGGAAGAGGGAAGATCCTACATCCCGGGACGCCATGTGGTTGGCGGGACCCTGCTCCCGGGCGAAACGGTGAAAAAGCTGACACCGTGATTTCATCCGGCAAAAAGGGATATCCCTTTTTGTGTCTTTCCTTTCAGGAAAGACATGATAAACCATTGTAGTTAATGGCCTTCCCCAAGAAGGTCAATAACAAAAATTAAAGGAGGAAACACAATGAAAAAGCTCATCGCGTTGCTGCTGGCGCTGGTCATGGTTATTGGCCTTGCTGCCTGCGGCGGCTCCGCCACTACGGAGACGAAAGCACCCGCTGCCACCGAGGCTCCCACGCAAGCGGAAGCTCCTGCCGAAACCGAAGCAGCCGGTAATACCACCGACCTGCCTCGTGACGAGACCCTGTACTTTGCTGGTCAGCAGTGGGGTACCGTCAACTCCTGGAACGTCATCGGAACCAACCAGAATAACGCCATGGCCCTCGCCGCTGGTGCCGGCTACCGTACTACCATGTTCGAGACCCTGTACATGTGGAACGTAATGACCGGCGAGCTGATCGGTCTGTTGGCCGACGGCGACTACACCTGGAACGACAACATGACTGAGCTTTCTGTCAATCTGAAGGAAGCCGCCCACTGGTCTGACGGCACGCCTGTCACCGCCGCCGACGTCGTCCGCACCTGGGAAATCGGCGTTGAGATCGGCAACGGCACCGGTTCTTCCTACGGCGCTTTCATCGACAGCATCGAGGCTACCGGTGACAAGAGCCTGGTCATCCACTGCAAGCTTGATGCCAGCGGCGCGCCTGTCAACCCCCTGAAGGTTCTGGACTTCCTGGAACTGGCTCCCATTGCGCAGGCTGCCTGGATCGACAAGGTCGTTGAGCGCTGCAACGGCGACGCCACCGCTATCCTGAACGACCCCGGTGATGATGTCGTTTGGTCCGGCCCCTACACCAAGTACTACTCCGACGATCAGAAGGTCGTTCTGATCCGTGACGACAACTACTGGGGTCAGGACGCCTCCATGTGGGGTAAGCTCCCTGTTCCCAAGTACCTGGCCCACGTTATCTACGCTGATAACGCCGCTGGTGAAGTCGCTCTGAAGGCTGGCGAGGTTGACGTTTGCCAGCAGTTCATCGGCAACATTCAGAATCTGTGGCTGGAAGACGGCCTGCCCATCTCCACCTTCTATGACGAAGCTCCCTATGGTGTCTGCCTGACCATGCCTACCGCATGGTACAACATGAACCTCCCCGTTATCGCTGAGAATACCGCCCTTCGTAAGGCCATTGCCATGGCTGTTGACTACGATACCATCATCGCCAACGCCATGACCAACCAGTCCCCCAGCTTCTCCGATGTTCCCCGCTCCCTGATGAACCCCACCGACGGTGAGCAGGCTCTGTACGATCACGACGACGTTGCCGATCTGCAGTGGGCAGGCAATGACATCGAAGGCGCCAAGGCTCTGCTGGACGAAGCCGGTATCGTGGACAGCGACGGCGACGGATGGCGTGAGTGGAACGGTGAGAAGATCTCCCTGAACGCTGTTTGCCCCAACGGCTGGACTGACTGGCAGGCCTCCATGGAAGTGGTTGCCGCTGCCGGTAAGAACATTGGCGTTGAGATCACCACTCTGTATCCCGAGTACTCCATCTATCAGACCGTGTTTGTCGATCCCGACCAGACTGAGTACGCCATCTTCATGTGGTCTCCCGATGCTTCCACTCCCTCCAATCCCTGGGGCCGTGTGAACCAGTTTATGGGCAAGGACTATGTGGGTATTGCCAACAACTGGTCCGGCAACTGGGGCCAGTACGTCAATGACGAGGCTGAGGCTCTCATCAAGAAGATCCCCACCACCACTGACACTGCTGAGCTGAAGGATCTGTACACCAAGCTGACCGAGATCTACCTGACCGAGGTTCCCAGCTTCTCCCTGATGTATCGTCCTTCCGTGTTCCACTGCGTCAACGAGTCTGTCTGGACCAACTTCCCAGCCGGCGATGACGGCCGGAACATTCCCCCTGCTGACTGCACCGATGGCTACGGTATTGCCGCGCTGTACGAGCTCGAGTTGGTCGGCTAATAGTTAATTCGAAGCGGCCATGCTCCTTCATGGAGCATGGCCCTTCCCGTTTTTATGCTAAAGGGGGAAAAGTAGCATGAAAGGCTACCGTAAATATTTTGGAAAAAAAATAATCTGGTTTCTTATTACTTTTGTCGTTGCAGTATTCCTCAATTTCTTTCTGCCCCGGCTGATGCCTGCCGACCCTGTCGCGGCCATCACCGGTAAAATGGCGAACGGTATGTCCGACGCCTCTGCCGTGCAGGAAATTTACGAGCGTTATGCAGAACAGTTCGGTACGAATAAGCCTATGGCGGAGCAGTTTCTGATCTTCTGCAAGAACGCCATCCACGGCGACTTTGGGCTTTCCTTCAGCCAGTATCCCAGATCCGTCAGCAACATTATTTCCAGCGCCATCATGTGGACGATCTGCCTGCAGTTGCCCGCGATCCTGGTTGGCTGGCTGCTTGGCAACCTGCTTGGCGCCCTGGCGGCGTACATCCGCAAGGGCTTTGACAAGGTTCTGCTCCCGACCTTCCTGTTTTTGGGCAACGTCCCGGCTTTCGGTATGGCAGTGATTCTTCTTGTTCTCTTCGCCGTGAAACTGAAATGGGCTCCCATTTCCGGCGGCTATGGTTTTGATATGATTCCCAATTTCAGCTGGAAGTTTATTTCCTCTGTGATTTCTCACTACCAGCTGCCCTTCTGGAGCATTGTCCTGGTTTCCATCGGCGGTCAGGCCGTGGGTATGCGCTCCATGTCTATCTATGAACTTAATGCCGACTATGTCAAGTATGCCCGGTTCCTTGGCATCAAGGATCGCAAGATCGTCGGTTATGTTTTCCGCAACGCCATGCTGCCCCAGGTCACCGGCCTGGCGCTGTCCATCGGCACCATGATCGGCGGCGCTCTGGTTGCTGAGATCATCTTCTCCTATCCCGGTCTCGGCAGCACCATGTACAGCGCCGTGACCGCGGCGGATTATCCCTTGATTTCTGCTACTACTCTGATTATCACCATCATGGTTCTGATAGTGACGTTCCTGCTGGACATCATCTACGGCTTTATCGATCCCAGAGTCAAAGCCGCCCAGTTTGACAGCTAAGGGAGGAATTAAAAATGAAGAATACACTGCGCCAGATTTTTCATTCCCCCAAATTTGTGGTTGGTTTTGGCATTTTTGTGTTTATCCTTCTGATCATGCTGATCTATCCCATGTTCAACCCCGGAAACCCTCTGGAAATGATTGGCGTTGGCACCTTCGCATCTCCCGGTACTTACGTTTCCCTGTATGACGCCGTGGGCACCGACACCGAGACGCTGCGCCTTTCCGACGCGGACGATAACCGAATCGCGAAGGCTCTGTCCGCTGAGGACAGGGTTGCCATGGTGGAGTGGTTCACCGCTATGGGCATCGACGTGTCCGGACTGGACATTAACGACACCGACGCGTTGGTGGATTTGTGGAACGACAATTACGAGGTTACCGCCAAGCCTGCCGGCATGACCATGGCAAAGCGGAACTATTACAAGCGCCTGAATAACGCTCTGCTGGAGCTGCGCTCCGCTGACGTGCGGATTATCGCCGATGAGAATGATGAGGGCGATCTGGAAAAGGCGAATTCCATCAGCAAAACCGACTATGTCAACATCCGTGCCGTTGCCAACGTCAAGACTCTGCCGCTGGGCACCGACAACTTCGGCCGCGACGTCCTTAAAGAGCTGGTGTCCGCCTGCGGCACCTCCATCAGAATCGGCCTGATCGCCGGTGCCGTTGCCACAATCATTGGCCTGACCCTGGGCCTGCTGGCCGGTTACTTAGGCGGCTTTGCGGACGATCTGATTATGTTCATCACCAACATTTTCACCGTTATCCCCAGCTTCATCCTGCTGATTTTGATTTCCTATTCCATCGGTCAGGAACAGCGCGGCGCGGCGGTGGTCGCGTTGGTTATCGGCTTGACAAGCTGGACCTGGACCGCTCGTTCCGTCCGTTCTCAGGTCATCAGCCTGCGCAACCGTGACCACGTCAACCTGAGCAAGCTCTCCGGACACAGTCTGGTTCGCATCGTGCTGACGGATATCCTGCCCTACATTGCTTCCTATGTCGTCATGGCTTTCATTCTTCAGGTTTCCTCCGGCATCCTCAGCGAAGCACAGCTGTCACTGCTGGGCCTTGGCCCCAAGACCACCGAGGTTCCTACGCTGGGTCTGATGATGAACTGGGCCATGCTGTATTCCGCGCATACCAACGGTTCCTGGTGGGCTTACTTCCCTGTGATTCTGACCATCACCCTCATCTCTTTCTCTTTGAATCTGATGAACACGGGTCTCGACCAGGTATTCAATCCCACCCTGAGAGACTAAGGAGGACGACGCAATGGGTAAAGTAATGCTGGAGGTCAGAAACCTCAAAACCAAATATGTGACCCGCTTCCACGAGGATGTTTACGCCGTGGACGGCGTCTCCTTCAAAATCGAGGAAGGCAAGTCCCTGGGCATCGCGGGCGAGTCCGGCTGCGGAAAATCCACGCTGGCGCTTTCTATGATGGGCTACTATTTCCCGCCTCTGCACTATATGAGCGGCGATATCGTCATCGACGGCAGAAATATCTCCGGCATGAAGCCGGATGATGTCCGTAAGAGCATCCTCGGCACGGAAATTGCCTACATTCCCCAAGCTGCCATGAACGCCCTGAACCCAACCCAGAGAATCATCCGCTTTATCGAGGACGTGGTGCGGGCACATGACCCCAAGAAAGACAAGAAGCTGATCCGGGAGTTGGCGGAAGCACGGTTTGCGGAACTGGGTCTGCCGCCCGAGGTGCTGGATAAACACGCGGTGGAGCTGTCCGGCGGTATGAAGCAGCGTACCGTCATCGCTGTGTCTACCATTCTGAACCCCAAGGTTCTGATTGCCGACGAACCTTCCTCCGCGCTGGACGTGACCTCTCAGAAGATGGTTATCAAGATGATGCGGGAGCTGATGGAAAAGGGCTATATCAAGTCCATGCTGTTCATCACCCACGAGCTGCCTCTGCTCTACAATGTGACCGATGACATCATGGTCATGTACGCCGGACAGATTGTGGAAAAGGGCACTGCGGAAGAAATGGTGTTCGATCCCGTGCATCCGTACTCCCACGGCTTGATGAGCTCCATTCTGGTTCCCGAGGAGGGCACGCGCGGACACAAGCTGACTGCGATTCCCGGTACGCCGCCCAACCTGAAAAAACCGCCTCAGGGCTGTCGTTTTGCCGAGCGGTGCAAGTACGCCCGGCCTGAGTGCCGCTACAGCGCCATCCCCGAAAAGGATCTCGGCGACGGACGTATGTACCGCTGCCTGCTGGGTCAGGATGAATTGAAGGAGGTGTACAGCCATGAGTGATTACGTTCCGAAAACGAAGGATTTCACCAACGCACCGCTTTGCCTGTCCGGCCACGGGGTAACCAAGGTATTCGGACTTGGCGAAAAGAAAACCGTGGCTGTTGACCATGTGGACTTTGACTTTC
>OLPU01002650.1_pt1 | contig 11637 bp, 10 predicted proteins | sample 1673111 | NCBI WGS metagenome assembly OLPU01 (sample SAMEA3136755, study PRJEB25190) | human gut metagenome | reverse complement strand
CCGCAGCGCCTCGACATACGCCTCGCCATAGCGCGTGAGCTGTGAGTTCTTTCGCGTGATAACGCCTATCTCCATATACTCGTCCACATCGAGCGGCACGGCGACAATACCCTCGCCGTTGAGCTCGGCCGAGATGACGCCCGAGCAAACGGTGTAGCCGTCCAAGCCGATTACCAGATTGAACAGCGTGGCGCGGTCACGCACGCGAATGTTCTTGGCGCGGTCCAAGGTGGAGAGAATCTCCTCGGAGAAGTAAAACGAGTTGTAATCCCCCTGTTCATAGGAAAGATAGGGGTAGTCTTGCAGGTCGTCGAGGGTGACACTGCTGCGACCCGCCAGCGGATGAGATGACGAAAGGAACACGTGCGGCTCGGCACGAAAAAGCGGCGCGAACTCCAGCTCGTTTTGACGCAACATCTTCTCGATCACCTCGCGATTGCGCGAGCTCAAATACAAAATGCCCAGCTCGCTTTTCATATGCGAGACGTCCTCGATAATCTCGTGCGTCTGTTCCTCGCGCAGGGTAAAGTCGTAACGCGCAGCATCAAACTGACGAATCACGTCGACAAACGCATTGACCGCAAACGAGTAGTGCTGGCACGAGACCGAGAAGTGCGGCACTTGGCGCGCCTCGCCGCAGTAGCGCTCCTCGAGCAGATCGACCTGTTCGAGCACCTGGCGCGCATACCCTAAAAAGGTCTCGCCCTCCTCGGTCACCACCACGCCCTTGTTAGAGCGCTCAAAGATGGTGACCCCCATCTCGGCCTCGAGCTCACGGATTGAGGCGGTGATGGACGGCTGCGAGACAAACAGGCGGCGCGAGGCCTCGGTGATGTTGCCGCACTCGGCAACCTTGACGGCATAGATGAGCTGCTGCAGTTTCATGGGCGCGCCCTTCGTGAGGTTTCTTATGCATATTGGTTTCCTTATCGTACAACGCAACGGCGCAAACCCGTCTCATGGAGTACCATGTATGCCACAGATTCGATGCAGGGGTGCCGCCGCGTGCGCGCGAGCAGGCTGAGAGGGCATGCGCCCAACCCTTTGAACCTGTCAGTTAACGCTGGCGTAGGGAGCATGTCCTCATGGTTTTGGGACACTGTAGCTTTACGTGCAGCATCCCCAAAAGCCTAGGGAGGCATGCATGATCGAAAAGAACCAGATCGAAGCCGCCGTTGCGGCCGCCGCACACAAGGTGCGCGAGACCAACCCCATGGCGGGTTCCATCACCAACACCGTAACCATCGACTTTGTGGCAAACGCCCAGCTCGCCGTTGGCGGCTCGGCAGCCATGGTCTATCTGCCCGACGAGGGCGAGGCCCTCGTGGCAGCCGGCAACGCCGTGTATCTCAACATGGGAACGCTCTTCCCCATTTATGAGCAAACTATCCCCGCAACGGCCAAGGCCGCACACGACGCCGGCAAGGCATGGGTGCTCGACCCGGTAGGCCTGGGCATTGGCAGCCTGCGCACCAAGCTGCTCGAAGAGCTCAAGCCCTACAAGCCCACCATCGTTCGCGGCAACGCCTCCGAGATCATCGCTCTCGCAAGTCTGTGGGAGCTCCTTGGCGCCGAAGACGCCCTCGACCGTCCTCGCGGCGTGGACACCACCGACGGCGTTGACGCCGCACGCGAGGCCGCAGTCGCGCTCGCCCGCTACACGGGTGGTGCCGTGGTAGTCTCCGGCGAGGTCGACCTTGTGACCGATGGCACCACCGTCGTGCGCTCGCACGGAGGCAGTGAGCTCATGTCCAAGATCACGGGCTGCGGCTGCTCCCAGGGCGGCGTGCTCGCCGTCTACGCCACCTGCGCCGACGCCTTTACCGCGGCTGTTGCCGGCACGGCCCACTACAACCTCGCTGGCACGCGCGCCGCAGCCGTGGCCACCGCGCCCGCAAGCTTCAAGGTTGCTTTTATCGATGAGCTCTACCGCGCCACGGGCGAAGAGATCGCCGCAAACCCGATGTGCGTCGAGGAGGCCTAGATGAACACGCTTATCGCTGTCGCCATCGCACCCTGCGGCACGGGCGACGAGCTATCTGCCGAGGTGGCAGAAGTCATACGCGTCATCCGTGAGTCCGGCCTTCCCAGCCGCACGACCTCGATGTTCACCGAGATTGAAGGCGAATGGGACGAAGTCATGCAGGTGGTCAAGGATGCCACCTTTGTCTTGGCAGAAAAGGGCATTCGCACCGAGGTCGTGCTCAAGGCAGATGTGCGACCGGGCTTCGATCACATGATGGACGGCAAACTGGAGCGTCTGGACGCCCAGCTCAAAGCACAGGAGGCATAGACCATGACCATGCGCGACAATCTGGATATCTCGGCATACCTGGTACTGGGACCCGAAAACACCCTGGGACGTCCCGTTGCAGACGTGGTGGAGCAGGCCCTCGATGCCGGTTTTACCTGCATGCAGATTCGTTCCAAGGTCTGCTCCGTGCGCGACCTCATCGAATACACGGCACGGGCGGCAGATGTCATCGCCCGCGCAGGCAAGAGCGACCAGGTGGCGCTACTCATCGACGATCGACTCGATGCAGTGCTTGCCGCCCGCGAGCGCGGCATCAAGTGCGACGGCGTGCATGTGGGCCAATCCGACATCCCCGTGGATGTGTGCCGCAAGCTTCTGGGACCCGACGCCATCGTGGGCCTCTCCGCCCGCTGTGAGGAAATGCTCGAGTACGTGAAGACAGCGGACATGAGCCTTGTCGACTACCTGGGCGTCGGTCCCCTGCATGAGACGGCGACCAAAAAAGACGCCGGCCTCACCTCCGACGGCAGCATCGTCACGCAGGATTTCGACGACCTGCGCGCCCTGCATGAGGTCAGCCCGCGGCCTATCGTGGTTGGCGGCGGCGTGAAGGCAGCAGACCTGCCCGCTCTCAAGGCCACGGGCGTCGAGGGGTTCTTCGTCGTCTCCGCAGTCTGCAGCGCGCCCGATCCGCACGCAGCAGCGGCAGAGCTCGTTGAGACCTGGCGTCAAGCATAGAAAACGCAGGACAGGCAGCCCATACACACAATTGGGGTCATCGGCACAGCTCGATGGCCCCTTTTTCATTCACGTAAACCCGCCAAAACGCTCCTGCCGGCGATGCCGAGCCCGCCTCTTACAGCAGCATAAACTGCCTTAATGCAGCACGACTCGAAATGCCCAATTTGGCATAGGCGCTCGACAGGCGGTTCTTTACCGTCCCGCGCGATATCTGCAGATGGGCAGCGATTTCGTCGTTTGTCCACCCGCGACAGGCCAACATGGAGATAGCGAATTCCGTCGTCGTCAGATTGTCTGCAACGCTTGCCCCCGCTGTGGGGTTATGGACGCTGCGCCAACCGCGGCTAAAGCGGTCGGTAATCTTGATGATGCGCGCAAGGTCCTGCGGGAAGTCTTTTTTGAGACACGATTCGAGCACGCCTTGCAAAAGCCCATGGTGTTCACCGAGCATCTCAATCAAATCGTCGGGCTGCGCTATATGCCAGGCACGTATGAAATGCGCCTTGGCACGATCGGTATCATGCTGGTTGATCCACCCCACAGCAGTCATCACGTGCAAAAAGATCTCCGCCACAGGATAGCTCCCCTGCTTCATCGACAAAGCGTTTTCGGCCATGCCCACGCAGCGCCCGTAATCGCCCTCAAGGTAGGAGCGATGCGCCAGCGCATACGTCGCAAACAGGCGCAAGCCCTCGGGAAGCAGCGCGGCACATGAGTTGAATTCCTCCCGCGATACCGGAGAGGGAAAATGCAGTAGCACGCAGGCACTCGCCGCAAAGAGCATATACGAGGCGCGAGCACGCGGATTCTCGGTAACGCGCGGGTCCTTTCCCGTCTCCTCAAGGTGCCTGAGGCAACGCCGGGCAGCCACCGATCGGTTGAGCGACAGGTTCGCATAGGCGCAAATCAGGCACGCCGAAAGCCGAAGCGACAGATCCTCCGAGGTCAGATAGGGTTCTGCCAAGCGACAAGCATCATCGGGAAGGCCCCGATAATAGAACGCCTCGGCATGCGCAATGGCCCCAAAACCGTCCTTGGGCATCTGGGCAAGCGTGTAATCGAGCATCCCCGATTCAAATGCCGAGCACATAAGCGGCATGGGGAATCGCCAAGAGTCGTCTTGCATCTGGCTCACGGCAACCTCCCCTCGCGTTCATCGCGTACCCAAATGATAACGCCGGCTGGGCATCCGGCTCGAAATTAAAGTTTATTCCATGCCGCAGGCGTCGAATGTTACGCAAAGAATGTCTGCAACCCATCGAGCGTGCGCAGCGCATCGGCACGCCCCACTTCGTATATCTCCTCGAGCTTTTGCGGATCTTTGCATATGGCGGGCACGCTTACGTCCCGGCTGGGGCGGATCACAAATACTGTTCCCTCCCGCTCAAGACGCTCGATCATATCCAGGCATGCGTTGTACTGCGCGTGACGGTGCGCGAGCAACTCAACCAAGTGCGGATATCGGTGTAGCCAAAGTCGCAGGAGGGGCATCATGCGGTTGGGCTCCTTGTGATAGCCCCGCGGCTGCGTAAGTATGACAGCAATCTTTTGATAGCCCTGTTCGCGCATCCATGCCACAGGCATGGAGTCGGCAGCACCGCCATCTAAAAGCGCGCGGCCGTCGAGCTTCACGGGACGCGACAGCACGGGAATCGATGCCGAGGCACGAATCCACTCAATGTCGCTCGCATCGCCGCGTTCAAGATCGTGATAGACCGCCTCGCCGGTATTGATGTCGGTCGCCACCACCGTAAAGCGCATGGGCCAGGAGCAAAATGTCTCGGTATCCACCGGGTCGAGCACGAGCGGAACCTCACCATAGGCAAAGTCACGGCTGTACAGATCGCCCGTACGCAGCCAATTTCGCAAGCTCGCATAGCGCGGATCGGCAGCATAGGCCGTGTTGTAGCGCAGCACGCGTCCGACCTGGCGGGACTTGAAATTGTATCCAAAGGCAGCACCTGCCGAGACTCCCACCGTTCCATCGGCAGTAACACCGTGCTCCATCCACACATCAAGCACGCCGGCGGTGTAGAGGCCTCGAAAGCCGCCGCCCTCGAGCACCACACCGGTACGGCGCGGCAGATCCGCAGTAGAAATCGTCTGTTGCATTCGTCCTCTTTCTCGATGCGCGACAGTATACGCCTGAGTCGCGAGCGCATGCGCCTAGTAACGTGCGATAATCCAGGGCATGTACACGAAATACCGGGGAGGGCCCATGAAGGTTCTATTGGTTAACGGCAGCGCCAGGGTGCATGGAAACACAGCGTCTGCGCTACAGCAGATAGCGCAGACACTCGAGACCGAAGGCATCGATACCCAAATCTTCCAACTCGGTGCCGGCGCGTATCGTGATTGCATCGCCTGTAATCGATGCTCCGGCCTCGATGGTCACTGCGTCTTTGACGACGATCCCGTTAACGAGTTTCTAAACCTCGCCGCCCAGGCCGACGGCTTTGTCTTTGGCACACCGGTCTATTACGCGCATCCTTCGGGGCGCATCCTCTCCTTCCTTGATCGTGCTTTCTACGCCGGCGGCGCCGCCTTTGCCCACAAGCCCGGAGCATCCATCGCCGTCGCTCGCCGCGCAGGAACGTGCTCCAGCGTCGACGTACTCAACAAGTACTTCACCATCAACCAAATGCCCGTCGTCTCCTCCACCTACTGGAACGTCGCCTTTGGAGGCGCGCCCGAAGAAGCTCTCCAAGATGCCGAGGGCATGGCAACCATGCGCAACCTGGGCCGCAACATGGCATGGATGCTCAAATGCATCGAAGCGGGGCGCGCCGCGGGCATCACCGTACCCGAGCCGGAGCGCGCCAGAACGAACTTCATTCGTTAGCGTCCTTTCGTGCTCGCCGTGCGATACCATGTCGCAAGGCAGACGCACTCCAACGAAGAGGCAGACATCGTGAACATTCAGATCTTTGGCACCAAGAAGAGCTTCGACACCAAGAAGGCGCAGCGTTATTTCAAAGAGCGCCGCATCAAGGTCCAATTCATCGACCTGCGCGAGAAAGAGATGAGCAAGGGCGAGCTGCAAAGCGTGATGCGCGCCGTGGGCGGCATCGATGCGCTGCTGGACCCCAAGGCCAAAGACCAGGACACGCTGGCACTCGTGCAGCATCTAGCCGAGAGCCAGCGCTTCGACAAGCTGCTCGAAAACCAGCAGGTGCTCGCGGAGCCCATCGTGCGCAACGGACGTGCCGCCACCGTCGGCTACGCCCCCGACGTTTGGAAGACCTGGGAGTAGATACACCGTCCACGCGCAAACGCTCGTTATCGCAGCCGCAGGCAAGCCCAACCCACAGGTGGCCCGCGGCTGTTTTTTCGGCATGTGCGAACCTCTCTGTGATTTTTATCCCGCAGGCGGGTACATAAGGCGCGGTCTGTTCTAAGATTCACCTGTCAGCTGCGACTAACAAAGGAGGGCCCATGCCCAACAAGCCTGTCAAGATCGTGATGCTCACCGGCTACCTCGGTGCCGGCAAGACCACCTTGCTCAACCATATCCTCGAAAACGATGGCGGCATCCGTGCCGCCGTGATCGTCAATGACATCGGCGAGATCAACGTCGATGCCGATCTTATCGCCGACGGCGGCCTTTCCGAGGCAGACGACCTCATCCCCCTCACCAACGGCTGCATCTGCTGCACGCTGTCCGAAGACCTCGCCAACCAGCTGCAGGGCATCGCCGAATCCGGCGACTTCGACTACATCATCATCGAGGCCTCCGGCATCTGCGAGCCCATCCCCATCGCTTACACCATTTCCTCCTTCTGCGACGACGCCAAGACCGACGGCGAGCCCCTGCTCGCGCTCGACAACATCGTTGCCGTGGTGGACTGCGCGCGCATGTACGACGAGTTCAACGGCGGCCGCGACCTGCTGGCCGAGAATATCGACGAGGACGACATCGAGAGCCTGCTGATCCAGCAGATCGAGTTTTGCACCACGCTCGTGCTCAACAAGACCGACACCGTGACGCCCGAGCAAATCGCCGAGCTCAAGGCCATCGTGCGCGGCCTGCAAAAGGACGCCGTGATCGTCGAGGCCGAGCAGGGCAATGTCCCCATGGGCGAACTGCTGGATACCGACCGCTTTGACTTTAGCCGCGCCTATAAGTCCGCCGCTTGGGTCGAGGCCATGGAGCATCCCGAGGAGCACGACGACCCCGAGGTTTTGGAATACGACATCGAGACCTTTGTCTACGCTCGTCGTAAGCCCTTTGACCTGGAGAAATTCACCGACTTTGTGGAGCAGGACTGGCCCGACGAAGTCATTCGCGCCAAGGGTCCGCTGTGGCAAAACGCCAATCCCGACATGTGCTACATCTTTGAGCAGGCAGGCCACCAGATGCGCCTAATGGAGAACGGCCTGTTTGTGGATTCCGCGCCCGAGGACGAAAAGCAGCAGATCATTGCCGACAATCCCGAGCTTCGTGACTATTGGGACGACGAGGTGGGCGACCGCGAGACGCGCCTGTGCATCATCGGCCGCCATATGGATAAAGATGCCGTCATCGCCGGCCTCGACGCGTGCCTGACCGATTGGCACCGCGCTTAAGAGGCCAAGCGCCATCCATCCTTTGCGCACAGCGAGCCGCTGCGAGGAATTGCCCTCGCAGCGGCTTTTTGCATACAAAAGTGCGTTGGAGGAACTACAGGTAGCGACCGGTAACGCTCTTGGGAAACGCTGCAACCGCAGCGGGCGTCCCCGCACAAACGATTCTACCCCCGGTATCACCGCCGCCGGGCCCCATGTCGATCACGTAGTCGGCATTGCGGATAAGGTCGAGGTCATGCTCGATCACCACAACGGTTGCGCCCTTGGAAACCAGACCGTCAAAAACGCCCAGCAGAACCTCGACATCAAGCGGATGCAAGCCAATCGTAGGCTCGTCGAACACAAAGACGGCATCGTCTTGCACGCGGCCCATCTCGCTTGCAAGCTTAAGGCGCTGAGCTTCGCCTCCCGAAAGCGCCGGCGTGGGCTCGCCGAGCGTCAGGTACCCGAGCCCCAAGTCGTGCAAGGTTTGCAAACGCGCCTGAACCTTCTTGAGACCCAGCGTCGCATCGAGCGCCTCGTCCACGCTCATGTCCATGAGCTGCGGCAGCGTAAGGAGGCTGCCATCTGCGCTCTCGCGATGAATATGCGAGGCCGCCTCGGCATAGCGCGAACCGCGGCACGCGGGGCAGACGATCTCGACATCGGGCAAGAACTGCACGTCAAGCGATATCGAGCCTGTGCCATCGCACGTAGGGCAACGCAGGGACCCGGTATTGTAGCTAAAGGCGCCCGCCTTGTAACCTGCTTCTTTTGCCTCGGGCGTGCGCGCGTAGGCACGGCGAAGCTCGTCGTGGATATCGGCATAGGTCGCGACCGTCGAGCGCACGTTAGCGCCAATGGGCGTCGCATCGATAAGGTTCGCGCGAGCAATCCCCTCGGCATCGATCCAGCGTACATGGCTCGGCATGCGCTCGCCTGCTGCTTGAGCTTTGAGGGCAGGAATGAGCGTCTCGAGCACAAGTGTGGTCTTACCCGAGCCAGAAACACCCGTGACCGCCGTCAAACGGCCGCGGGGGATATCAACTTCCAGGGGCTTCACCGTATGGACCGCACCCGTCGCCATGCGAATGTGCCCATGGTCAAACAGCTCGTCTTCGGCGATTGATGGGCGCAAACGCCGAGGCAACATGTGCAAAAACGGAGCGATGCGGCTCTTGGGGGAAGCGGCCACCTCGTCGACCGTGCCCGCCGCGAGCACATTGCCACCGGCGGCTCCAGCAGCAGGGCCCATCTCGACGAGATAATCGGCCTGCGTAAGCACACGCGTGTCGTGATCGACAACCACCACCGTGTTGCCGTCTGCAACCAGATCGCGCATGACGCCCACCAGGCCGTCGACATTGGCTGGGTGCAGGCCAATCGAAGGCTCGTCCAGCACATAGAGCACACCCGTGGAGCGATTGCGCACCACGCGGGCAAGCTGTACGCGCTGTCGCTCACCCGTGGAAAGCGTGGAACCGGCACGGTCGAGCGCGAGGTAGTCCAGGCCCAGATCGACCAGGCGACGCGCCGTCGACAAAAACGAATCGCAGATATCCGTTGCCATGGGCTGCATCTCGGCAGGCAGGGACGCGGGCACGCCACGCACCCACTCGATTGCCTCGCCCAACGTCATGGCAGCGGCCTGTGCCAGGTCGATGCCCCGCACCTGGGGGCGTCGTGCCACAGCCGAAAGCCTCGTGCCGCCGCAATCACGGCACGGCCCCTCGCGTAGGAAACGCGCCACGCGCTTGAGACCCTTGTCGTCCTTAACTTTGGCGAGTGCGTTTTCGACGGTATAGACCGCGTTGTAATAGGTAAAGTCGAGTGGTGTGGCACCCTCGCCGTTCTTGGGAACGTAGAGAATGTGCTTCTTCTCGGCCGGCCCGTGAAAGACGATGTCGCGCTCGGCAGGAGCCAGCTGGTTGAATGGTACATCGGTACGCACGCCCATCTTACCGGCAACCTGCTTCATGAGATCCCACATGAGCGAGCCCCAGGGAAGCACCGCGCCCTCATCGATGGTCTTGGTCTCATCGGGAACCAAACTCGCCTCGTCTACCTCGCGCGTGATACCGGTGCCGCCACAAGTCGGGCACGCGCCGCCGCTGTTGAACGCCAGGTCCTCGGCACCCGGTGCGTAGAACTCGCGACTGCACGACGGACACCTGAGTGGCAGGCCTGCCGCCACGTTGAGGCTCGGCTCCACACGCGCACCGCAGTGCGGGCACACGTGATGGGCGCAGCGGCTAAAGAGCAGGCGCAGACTGTTGTTGAGCTCGGTCATGGTACCAAAGGTCGAACGCACGCCTGGAACGCTGGGGCGCTGGTGCAGCGCCAAGGCCGCCGGCACGTGCAGCACCTCGTCCACCTGCGCATGTTCGGCCTGCGTAAGGCGACGTCGCGTATAGGTGCTGAGCGCTTCCAGATAGCGGCGCGATCCTTCGGCATAGAGCACGCCCAGCGCCAACGAGCTCTTGCCCGAACCCGAGACGCCCGCAATGCCCACGAGCTTACCCAGCGGAATGTCGATATCGATATCTTTCAGGTTATGGACGCGTGCACCGCGCACCTCGATTGCATCTGGCTGCTGCGCCGCCGTCATCGCTCTTCCTCCATTTGCTTGCACCAGTCGTCGCAGGTCAAATACGTAAAGTACTCAGTGCGCACATCGTTCATGAGCTCGCAGGGCACGTCGTGCTCGACGTGATGCGGCGAGAACCCGCATTTTTGCTGAACGCGCAACGACTTGTCATTGCCCTCATAGTATCCGCACCAAAACGCCTTGCAGCCAAGCGTTTCAAATGCATAGTGCTGCATGGCCCGCACGGCTTCTGGGGCGATGCCTCGACCCCAAAAGGGCTTGGCAATCCAATAGCCCACTTCGAGTTCGAGACCAACACCTTGGCAGCTCGACTCACAGCGAGACGGCATGAGACCGATACTTCCTATAGGCTCGTCCGTCCCGACCAAGCAAACGGCAAAGGTGTAAGGCGCCGAGAAAACCGTCCGGATGACCTCTCGGCTTTCCTCAATGCTTCGATGGGGCGGCCAGCCTGCAGCCGGCCCCACGTCCGGGTCGCTCGCGTATGCAAACAGATTCGCCGCATCCGCCTCGCACCACGGACGAAGTGCCAGACGCTCAGTGTGAATCACCATGTTTTGACCTTCTATCTATCAATGCAGTAGAGGGGAGTATCCCTTCATCACGCTATTCATGCCACAGCACGCAATCGCGAATGTACTCGCCCAGCATAGGAACGGTAAAGCGAACGAGGCCGTAACCGGCGGCCTCGATTACGCGCTCGCGAATCAAACTTGCTCGATACTTGCTTGCCCAACTCTGGGTTCGATCACAGCGATCGATAACGTCGGCCACACGCGTCGGCTTGCCCACATCGACCGCCATCGCCTCGATAAACAGTCGCTGTGGACTGCGTAGCCCGTAGTACAAAGGAGCATCGACAGCCTCGTAGAACTCCGAGACCGCATCCTTATTACCAGCTTCAACATCTCTCGGTTCGATAATCTCAGAATCACGACGCGCGGCAGATCGCCACATGTAGTAGCCCACAAGCTGGACCATGTAAGGGTGGCCCATGCTTTTGTGCGCAGCAAGACTGGCCGTCTTCGCATCGACACAAAGGCCAGCATCTTGCACTGTTTGAATGAATGCATCGCGCACCTCGGGCAGAGGAATCGAGCCTAGCGTACGCTGTTGGGCGCGTCGCAAAAACGTCACGCTCGGCTCCTCCAACAGGTCGTCAACCATGCTAGGCAAGCCCGCAAAGACCAAGGCCAGGCCACGCTGCTCGACATCCAACAAACCCGTGGCGTCCTGGTCTCCAAGCACTTGCTGATAGAGAACGGCCAAAGCCGCCAGCTCTTCGATAGATGCGGATTGCGCCTCATCGATGGCAAACAGGATGCCTTTTCCTGGCCCAAGCTTCTTGAGGCGTTCATTGACGAGACCTCGTAACGCTTCGCCCTTTGCCCGTGCCGCCTCGACCGACATACGCCCAAACGACGGGCCAAGCTCGGGGGTGCGCCCCGAATCCTGGAGAAAACCTCTCGAGGAGGGATCGAGATGGCGT
>OLPU01002641.1_pt1 | contig 11668 bp, 9 predicted proteins | sample 1673111 | NCBI WGS metagenome assembly OLPU01 (sample SAMEA3136755, study PRJEB25190) | human gut metagenome | reverse complement strand
GAGGTGATTATCCCACCGCGCTCGTCTCATTTTTTCCTTACCTATGGAGTACGGGTGGAACCTTTTGCGACGCTATCGTGAGGCTGCTACTATGGTGTCTACACGTTTTGCCGGGCGGGCCTTGTGCCTTCTTGGCATGGTGACCGACACGAGTGGTGGGTATCGCTCGCCACGCCGTTAGGAGATGTTTATACATGGCGCACCTTAAACGTAGCCTTTACGCCATTCCCGCCGTTGGGCTGAGTTTTGTACTCGCCTTAGGGAGTTGTCCCGTTTCTGCCATCGCGGCAACGTCCGCTGAGCTGCAGACGCAGCTCGAAGCCGCAACAAAGCAGCTTAATACGCTTGGCGCTGCAGCCGAGCAGGCTGGTAACGACCTTGCTACCGTTACTTCCGAGCTCGAGGATACCAAGGCTCAGATCGAGCAGACGCAAAGCGATATCGAAGAGGAACAAAAGCAGCTCGAGGCCAATCAAAGCGAGCTCGGCATTCTCGTTTCCGATCAGTACAAGACGGGCGGCGCAAGCGTAGTCACGCTGCTGTTGAGCTCCGGTAGCTTTAGCAGCTTGATCTCCAATGTGCATTACGCCGACAAGGCTGCAGAGCATCAGCAGAATATGATTACTGAGACCCGTGCACTCAAAGAGTCTCTTGAGCAGAAGAAGACGGACCTCGAGGAGCAGCAGAAAAAGCAGGAGGAGCTCGTTTCCGAGCAGCAGAAGAAGAGCGACGCCGCAAATGCTGCCGTAGCTGAGGCTCAGAGCTATTACGATCAGCTTTCCACCGAGGTCAAACAGAAGATCGCTGAGGAAGAAGAGGCTGCTCGTAAGAAGGCCGAGGAGGAGGCTCGTGCTCAGGCTGCTGCTATCCAACAGCAGGCTCAGCAATCCGGTAATAACGGCGGCTCCTCTGGCGGTAATGGTGGCTCGACCGGAAATGCCGGAAGCTCTTCGGGAAACAGTTCCTCGGGCAACAACGGATCCGGCGGAAGCTCGAGTGGGTCCAGCAGCAGCACGAGTGGTGGCTCTTCGAGTGGCGGCTCTTCGAGTGGCGGCAGCAGCTCTGGCGGCAGCGCGTCCGTTGCCCCAAGCGGGTCTGCGTCCGCGATGGTTCAGCGTGCCTATAGCGTAATCGGTTCCGGCTATTCGTACACCGGCTATAAGTGGACTGGCAGCACGAGCACCTCTTGGTTTACCTGCTCCGGCCTGGTTGACTATGCGATGGGCTATGGTCCCTGGTCTAACAGCCCCGCGACCTTCCGCAGCAAGGTGCGCTACCTTACGTATGATGTGAACAGCCTTTCTTACGGCGACTTGGTATTTTTTAAGTCCGGCAGCCGCATTTCGCACGTTGGCATCTACATTGGGTCGGGTCGGATGATCGATTCCATCCCTGGTGGCGGCGTCGGTATTCGCAGCATTACGTATATCGCCGGTTCCGACTATAGAGATTTTGCGGGCGGCGGCCCCATCTACTAAGCGCGCGCTTACACGATGCAATTGACCCCAAAGCGCCCCGGGTGGTGCTTTGGGGTTGTTTTATGTCAGGAGCTAACACGTGGCGAAGAAAGAAAAGATTCAGAAGACCAACGCGATGCGCGAGCTTGAGCGTGCGGGCGTCGCTTATACCGTTAATACATACGAGGTCGCTGTCGAGGGCGACCATGAGCTGGGTGTGCATATCGCTGAACAGCTTGGAGAAGATCCCGATCAAGGGTTCAAGACGTTGGTGACCACGACGCCGACGGGCGACCATGTGGTCTGCTGCATTCCCGTTGCGGAGGAGCTTGATCTTAAGGCGGCGGCGCTTGCGGCGGGGGAGAAGTCTCTCACTATGATGCACGTTCGCGAGCTCTTGGCCGCTACGGGTTATGTGCGCGGCGGTTGCTCCCCTGTGGGTATGAAGAAGAAGTTCCCAACGCTGATAGACGATTCGTGCCTGCTCTATGATGAGATGTTCATCTCGGGAGGCAAGTGCGGGATTCAGCTCAAGCTTGCGCCCCAAGATCTCATAGCTCATACCGATGCTATCGTGGCTCCTATCTGCAGGAAAGGCTAAGACCATATGACTAACGCTGATACCGAGATTACCGACGAGCTTGCTTCGTCCGATTCGGTCGATCTGAATACTCCGTTTGTCGAGCCCGATGTCGTTTCCCCCGCTCTTTCGGAAGAGGGCGCGGCAGCCGATGACGATGAGGCATCTGCCGAGGATGTGGGCAAATCGGCTGCCCTTATGAGCGGCCTTGTGATCGTGAGCCGCATCACCGGCTTCTTCCGCACGTGGGCTCAGGCGTTTGGCATGGGCACCACTATCACTGCGAGTGCGTTCACCATTGCAAATAACCTTCCCAATGCACTTTACGAACTCGTTATGGGCGGCATGCTCGTTACGGCATTTTTGCCTGTCTACGTTTCGACAAAAAAGAAGGCAGGGCGTGAGGGGGCGAGCGCCTATGCGTCCAATCTTCTCTCGCTCGTCACCCTGCTTATGGGCGTCCTGGCACTGCTTTCCTTTATCTTTGCGGGCCAGATTATTTGGACGCAGGCGTTCAATGCATCCTCCGAATTCGATTTTGACCTGGCAACATTCTTCTTCAGGTTCTTTGCAATCGAGATAGTGCTCTATGCGCTCTCGTCGGTTATCTCCAGTGTGCTCAACGCCGAGCGCGATTACCTGTGGAGCACCGCGGCACCCATTGCAAACAACATCGTGATCACTGCTGCCTTTTTCATCTATGGCGTGCTCGTCGAGACGCAGCCCTTCGCAGCCATCATGGTCCTTGCCATTTCTAACCCTCTTGGCGTGCTCGTTCAGGTGGTCATGCAGATTCCGGCGCTTAGGCGTCATGGCGTAAAGCTCTCGCCGCGCATCGACATTCACGATCCGCTCATTCGCGAGACGCTCTCTATCGGCATCCCTACGCTCATCGTGACCTTTGTCTCGTTCGCCACTACTTCGGTGCAGAGCTCTTGCTCGCTTTCGGTGAATCCGAACGGTGCCTCCATCACGTATTACGCGCGCATCTGGTATATCCTGCCGTATTCGGTTTTTGCCATTCCCATTACGACTGCTATGTTTACAGAGCTTTCGTCGTTTGTGGCAAGCGGCAAGATCGCCAAATTCATCGATGGCATCGCCAATGGCTGCGGGCAGATTCTCTTCCTGCTCATTCCGTTTGCCATGTACCTTATCGCCTTCTCTCCGTGCTTGTCCAACATGCTCAAGAGCGCGCGCATGTCGAGCGAAGATGTCCAGATGCTTTCGACCTACATCGCCTGGCTCTCGGTTTCGCTGCCGTTTTACGGCGTGTGCACCTATCTGCAGAAGGCGTGCTCTTCGCTTCGCAAGATGTCGCTGTTCGCTATCGCCGAATGCATTGCCGGCGCGATTCAGATCGTTATCTGCCTTGTGTTCACTCCGATCTTTGGCTTCAATATCGTCGGCATCAGCTCGACCTTCTTCTTTGTGGCAATCGATGCAGTGACCTTTGCGATCCTTCGCCACGAGCTTGGCCGCATTGGTTTTAAGTCCATTTTTGCTTCCGGCGTGCGTGCACTGGTGCTGGGCGCTGTCGGCGCGCTTGTGGGTGCCGGCATCCTGATGCTTCTTCAGATGCTGGTTGGTCCCATCGCGGGCGGCGGTATGATGAGGTCGTTGCTGTATTGCATCGTTGGCGGTGTGCCGGCGCTCATCGTGACGTTTGGCTTTGCCATCTCGCGCCAGATGCCCGAGGTCGCTGTTCTTTCCGCTATGGTCAAGCGCTTTATTCCGCGACGCGCGTAAAGGAGGCCCCGATGGCACGCTCTCAACAGGAAGCATCGATCGCTCAAATCATGGCTTCGCGCACCGGCACCGATCCTGCCGACTGGTTCTTGGTGTTCAAGGCCCGCTATGGCATGCAGGTCGCGTTTGAGGAGATTTACGCCGAGATGGGCGCGGGCGAGGTGGCGACTCAGCTGCTCACCTGCTGCACAGCGGTCGATCCCATCCTGGTGGCAGGCCTTGTGCCTCGTTATTGCGAGGTGTCTTTTGACACGGCCATGATCGACTCCGATGCGCTTGATGCTTCGGGCGAGCTGCGCGCCGTGGTGGCCCAGCATACATATGGCATTGTGGACGATGCGGCGACTGCCCGGCTGGCGCAACGCGCTCACGATGCCGGCGCTCTCCTTGTCGAAGATTGCGCCCATTGCGTGGGCAGGATGGCAAAGGGCGAATCGGGCGAGCCGCTGGCAGACATCTCGTTTCACTCCTTTGGCATCGAGAAAATGCTCCATACCCTTTTGGGCGGTGCGGTCTGGGTGAATCCCGCGTCCCCCTTCTCGGCTGTTTCGCGCCGCGTGCGCGACCGTTTGTCTGTTCTGCCCGTATCGGGCGCCCGCCTTGATATGCTCGAGCGTCTTTTTGTAAATGAATGCCGTGTGTTCAACCATGTGCCGCGTCCCGTGGCGCGCGGTCTGCGTCATGGTCTGGCGGCTCTGGGGCTTTTTGAGCCCGCGGTGAGTACTGCCGAGCAGCGAGGCGAGCTTTCTTACGCGCCCATGCGCCCGAGTGACCATGTTTGTGAACAAGCTCGCGCTGCGTTCGATCGCCTCGATGACGACGAGCGTCTGCGCGTCGAGGCGACGCGGGCATACTGTCGCCTTTTTGCCGATATGCCCGGCGTGGAGGTTCCCGCGTCGACGCAGCTCGGTCAGCCGCTCCTAAAGTTTCCCATCGTCGTGCGCGATACCGCCACGGCAGACCGGATTATCGAGGAGTGCTGCACGGCAGGGCATTATACCAGCTGCTGGTACCGCCCCGAGCTCGGTCCCGGCGTTTTGGACGAGTCCGCCTACCATGTTCCCAGCGATCGTTCGAACCTTGCCGTGTGCGATCGCATGGTGGCCTGTCTGGCGACGCTTCCCACCAATGAGGGCGCGACGCAGGCGACAGAGGTTGCCGAGGTGGTTAGGCGCGTGGTCTCTTCGTAGAAGCTGGCGGGCACCAAGCCGGCGCATGCTGTCAACAGATATACTTAAGCGCTTGAGTATATGAATCCGGATTCAACGGAGCTGTGATGATGCAGGTTAAGAAGCTGTCCCGCGAAGCATATGAAGAGAAACTCGCCGCGCTTGGCGTGGCGATTCCCGTTGAGCAGCTTCCCGTTTGGTTGGAATTCGAGTCGACGATTCCTGGCCGCAGTCCATGGGGTTATGCCGTCATCGAGGACGAAGGCATAACCATTGCTGCAATTTGTTTTGCTCAGTACGAGACCCATGGGTATCGCTACCTGCGTGCGCACCATGGCCCCATTTGGGTCGAGGAGCCCACGGCCGAGACGGAGGCAGCTGCGCTTGAAGCCCTGCGCGCATTTGTTCACGCCGAGGACCGTCGCCAGGTGTTTTGCCGTCTTGCGGTGAAGCACGATCTTCCCGCCACGCGACGCTGCCTTTCCACTCTCCCTTACGACACCACGGTGATCATCGACCTCACGGGAGGCGATGACGAGATTCTTGCGCGCATGAAGCCGCGCGGCCGTCGTGATGTGCGCAAGGCGTTGCGCGAGTGCACGCTTACCTTTAGCGATGAGACCGATCGCGCGCAGAAATTCTTTGATGAGTACTATGAGGTTATGGTCGAGACCGGCAAGCGCGACGGGTTCTCGCCCGCCCCGATCGAGGATTACCGCAGTATGCTGCGCATCTTGGGCCCTGAGCACTGCCGCCTGTTTGCCGGTCGCGACGGAGACCAGGTCATTACCTGGACCATCGCCACTATCTCCGGCACGCGTGCAACGCGCTATTATGGCGCATCGCGCTCGTGCGACGCGCGTTTCCTCGCAACCGATCGCCTTATCTATTTTGAGTGCTGTGAGCTCTCCCGCATGGGGTGCACTGAGTACGATCAGATGGGCATCGGCAGCGAGTTTGCGCCCGAGACCCTCAATCTCAATACGTTCAAGACGAAGTTTGCCAAGGATGGCGTGCGCATGATCGCGCCCGACCGCGATCTTCCCGTGCGCGGCGGCTTCTATGGCGCGCTTGTCCGCCTTAAGGCGCTGCGTTCACGCCTTCGCTAATCCTTTCTTGTTCCATCCCGCTCTTTTGATTGGTGCACTCATGATTGATACTTCCCAGCTCACCGAATCCGATCTTTCGGCTCGCCTGGTCCCCGTCGCCCTTGGCGGAGAGATTATGTCCTATGGCTTTGCCCGCTGCTTCCATGAGGCGTATGGCGTGAAGACGATGGTCATCTCGGCTGTTGACGTCAAAGTCACCTCCTCGAGCAACCTGGTTGATTATCGCGTTGTTCCCGCCATGGGACAGGGAGACGATGCGATCATGGATTTCCTGCGTAAGCTCGGTGCCGAACTCGCGGCGGCTGGCAAGGTCGCCATCATCTTTGGCAGCGCCGATTGGCATGCGCGCATCCTCTCCCAAAACAAGGAAGAGCTTTCCCAGTGGTTTGCTGTTCCGTATAACGATTTTGAGTTGCTCGATGACATCACGCAGAAGGAACGTTTCTATGCGATCTGCGAGGAGCTGGGTATCGACTACCCCAAAACCTGGACGTTCGATTGCGCGGACCCGAATGTTGTGATCGATGCCGAGTCCTTCACCTATCCGCTCATTGCGAAGCCTTCCAACTCCGCCCGCTATGACCTGATGGATTTCCCGGGCAAGGAGAAGGTCTATGAGGTCCAGACGCCCGATGACCTGCTGCGCATCTTTGACCTGCTTCGCGAGGCGGGCTACGACCGCGAGCTCGTTGTCCAAGATTTCATCCCCGGCGACGACGACGCCTTGCGCTCCCTTACGACGTTTTCCGATGCCTCGGGCGATGTGCGCGTCGTGTCCGGCGGTCGTGTGGTGCTTCAGGACCACTCCCCGGCGCGCATCGGCAACCCGATGTGCATCTTGCCCGAGCGCGTCGATCGCATCATCGAGGACGCCAAGCGCTTCTGCAAGCACGTTGGCTATCGCGGTTTTGGCAACTTCGATATTAAATACGATGCGCGCGACGGCTCCTACAAGTTCTTCGAAATCAATACGCGTCCCGGTCGCAACACGTACTATGTGGCCCAGGGCGGCGCGAACATCGCCCGTCTGCTTGTAGACGAGTACATTTTGCATCGTGAGATTCCTTATCAGGAAGCCTATGGCGATACCCTGTACACCTGTGTGCCCAAAAAGGTCATCGAGCGTCATGTTTCCAACCCGGAGCTGCGTGACGAGGTCTTGGACATGTATCGCAGCGGCCACACCGGCTATCCGTACGATAATCCCCGCGACACCTTTGCCCATAAGCTCTATGCGCGCGTGACGTTTATGCACCAGGTGCAGAAGTTCGACCGTTTTATGGGCTCCGGCAAGAACGCGTAGCCTATGTCTGAGCCGGATGCCGGCGCGGCGCGTCCGCGCATCTCCTCCTCGCTTGATGTGCGAGCTGCGCACGAGCATGTGAGCGCGTCTGCCAACGGCGCGCCCTCGCTTGCCGAGCAGGTGGCGCATGTCCCGACCGATCCAGGTTGCTATCTATGGAAAGATGCTGCTGGCGAAGTCATCTATGTGGGCAAGGCCAAAAACCTTCGCGCGCGCATGAAGCAGTACGTGACGTTGAGCGATGATCGCCAGAAGATCCCCCTTATGATGCAGCTTGTAGCATCATTTGATTACGTGGTGGTCCAAAGCGAGCACGAGGCGCTCGTTTTGGAGCGCAATCTTATCGAGCAGTATCACCCGTATTTTAATGTCGACTTCAAGGACGACAAGAGCTACCCCTATATCGCCGTCACGCATGGCGATGCCTTTCCCGCTATCAAGTACACGCGTGAACGCCATCGGGCGGGCACGCGCTACTTTGGCCCCTATACGGATGCGCGTGCCGCACGCGAAATGATCGATACCCTGCGCAAGGTTGTGCCCATCTGCAATGCTTCCTGCGCGGGATGGAAACATGTGCGCCGTCTGCTCGAGAAGCATCCCGCCGACAGCGATGTTATTGAGCTTGTTTGCGCCGAGAAGGGCCGTCCTTGCTTTGATTACCATGTGGGCCGCGGCCCGGGTGTCTGCGCAGGCATGATTGGACGCGAAGAGTATGCCAAGAATGTTCGCCGCGTAGAGCGTTTTCTTTCCGGCAAGCGCCGTGAGCTGATCGATGAGCTCAAAGGCGACATGGCGCAAGCCGCTGCCGAGCTCGACTTCGAGCGCGCTGGGCGTATCAAACGCCGCCTTGAGGTTATCAATGGCCTTGATGATCGTCAGCAGGTGGTGTTCCCCACAAGCGTGGACATCGACCTGATCGGTTTCTACCGTGAAGAGACTATCGCGGGCGCCTGCGTTTTTGTGGTGCGCGAGGGCCGTACGGTTCGTACGTGCGAATTCATTTTGGATAAGGGCCTTGACGTGGACGAGGAGGAGCTTGTCTCGGGATTCGTCAAGCGCTATTACGACGAGACCTCGGATATTCCCGCAGAGGTCGATGTTGCCTGCGATGTGGAAGACGCCCCGGTTATTAGCGAGTGGTTGAGTCAAAAGCGCGGCCGCAAATGCGTCCTCCATCGTCCTCAGCGCGGTGAGAAGCATCGGCTGATGGAGATGTGCGTGCGCAATGCCCGCCATGCCCTCATGCGCTATATGATGCGCACCGGATATTCCGATGACCGTACGAACCAAGCATTGCTGCAACTGGAAAGCGCGCTTGCGCTCGATGCGCCGCCGCTTCGTATCGAATGCTTCGATATCTCGACCATTCACGGCAAGTTCACGGTGGCATCAATGGTGGTATTCACTAACGGACACGCCGACAAAAGCCAATATCGACGCTTCAAGATTCGGGCGGAGCTTGAAGAGGCAAACGACTTCGTGTCGATGTCCGAGGTACTGGGGCGTCGCTACGCGCCCGAGCGTATGGCGGACGAACGCTTTGGGTCGCGGCCCGACTTGCTTGTGGTCGACGGCGGAAAGCCACAGCTCACGGCTGCTATGAATCAGCTCGAAGCGCTGGGTCTCGACATTCCCGTTTGCGGCCTTGCTAAGGCCGACGAGGAGGTCTTCGTGCCTTGGGACGATACGCCGGTGGTGCTTCCTACGGGTTCTGCCTCGCTCTATCTCATAAAGCAGGTGCGCGATGAATCCCATCGCTTTGCCATCACCTTCCATCGCGAGTTGCGCGACAAGGCGATGACGGTTTCGATTCTTGACGAGGTGGAAGGCGTGGGACCTACGCGCAAAAAGGTCATCATGCGTCACTTTGGTTCCATGAAGCGGCTGCGTACCGCGAGCGTCGACGAGATCGCCCAGGTGCGAGGCATTCCCGCTGACGTTGCGCAGGCGGTCTATGACACGCTGCGCGCGTGGGGGAGAGACGAACAAGAACGAGAGGTGTAAGCCCGCCGTGCGTAAGCGCCGTTGCTTTTGTGGCACCTTGCTATACTGGTCGATAGTTGGAATCAACAGGGAGGCGCTCTTATGCCCGCGAGAGATGATATTACCGCGCAGGAACTTGCCGATCGCATACCGGACATTGTGATTATCACCGGCATGGCAGGGTCTGGGCGCACGCAGGCGATGCATGTCTTTGAGGATATGGGCTATTTCTGCATCGACAATTTGCCCCCGCGCCTTATCTTGCAATTGGCGGAGCTCGTGGGCATCAACGCGGGCATCGGGCGTCATCTGGCGGTCACCTGCGACCTGCGAAGCCAGGGCTTGTTCGACGAGCTGCTGGATACGATCCGCACGCTCGAGGACCATGAGATGAGCTGCAAGATTGTATTCCTCGACGCTTCCGATGAGGTACTGATTCGTCGTTACAGCGAGAATCGTCGTCGCCATCCTCTCGTTATGCCCGGCGAATCGACTGTCGACGCCATTCAGCGCGAGCGCGTGCAGCTCGAGAGCATCAAAGACCGTGCCGACATGGTGATCGATACAAGCCGCATGCGTACCTCCAGCCTGCGTAACAAGCTGCGCATGGCCTTCTCGGAGATTCCCGACCAGCAGCTTATGGACGTGCATGTCTTTTCTTTTGGGTTCAAGCACGGCCTGCCGGTTGAGGCCGATCTTATGATCGATGTTCGCTTCCTGCCCAACCCCTATTACGATCCCGAGATGCGCACGATGACGGGCCTGGATTCCAAGGTGTCTTCCTTCGTGCTCGAGCATCCTAAGACCAAGGAATTTTTGGATGCATGGTTTCGCCTGCTGGATGCTGTGATGCCGGGCTACGTTGCAGAAGGAAAGCCCCAGCTTTCCATCGCCGTTGGCTGCACGGGTGGGCAGCACCGTTCCGTGGCGATTGCCGAGGCGACGGCGCGCTATCTTGAGCGTCAGCAATATCACGTGAGCATTTCCCACCGCGATCTTCCGCGTGCGAACACAGCAAGTTAGGTGTAAGTATCACGATGCTCTGTCAAATGGATAGCCCTTGTGTCCCCTCTCTTTTTCAGAGGAGGCGCCATGTCGTTTACCGCTGAGGTGAGAGATGAGCTCGCGCGCTGCGAGCCTTCCTGTGAATACTGCGATTTGGCGACGCTTGCCGCTCTCGCGCGTGTGTGCGGAACGCTCGTTGCCGGCTCCGGAGGCTATCGTCTGCAGGTTGCAACCGAAACCGGCGCCGTCGCTCGCACAATGATCGGCCTTACCCATAAGATCTTGAAGCTCAAGACCGAGTTCACGGTGCGCAAATCCGTATTGCATCGTGTACGTAACTATCTCATCGTTTTGCCCGATCAGCCTGATCTTGAAAAGGCTCTCGTCCTGCTGGGCATTCTCGATCGCCAGGGAAATCTGGTGGCGGGCATTCCGCACCATGCAGTTGCGCGCGATTGTTGCCGTCTCGCTTATATTCGGGGAGCGTTGATTGCGGGCGGTTTCGTAGCCGATCCCCGCGGCGACTTTCATCTTGAGATCGCCGTGACGGGCGAGCAGTTCGCCTATGCCCTGGCCGATTTGATTTGCCAGGTGGGCATCCGTGCGCGCGTGAACCGTCGTCGGTCGAGCTATGCCGTGTACGTTAAGAGCGCCGAGGACGTGCGCAATCTTCTGCATATCGTGGGCGCGCGTCGCTGTGTCGAGGATATCGAGGACGTGCGCGCTATGAAGTCGGTTAAAAACGACGTGAATCGACTGGTAAATGCCGAGCTGGCCAACCAGGGCAGGAGTGCCGGCGCGGCGCAGCGCCAGCTTGAGCTCATCGAACAGTTGAAGCGACTGGGGCTGCGAGACAATTTGCCGCGCGCGCTTGCCGATTTCTGCGACTTGCGCGAGGCTCATCCCGATCTGTCTCTTCGCGACCTCGGGCAGGCCGCTCGGCCGCCGCTTTCAAAATCGGCGCTGTATCATCGTGTGCTTCGTTTGGAGAAGCTCGTTGCCGATTCATCAGGCAAAACACAGTAGATAGGCGTGCCCTGTATGGATTTCGCGATGTTGAAACGCTTCAAAGTAATGAAAAAAGCGGAATCTCGCCAATGACGCTACTACCGCGATTGAAAAAAGGTATATTCAGTGAGTGGTTAGTTTGTGGGCCCGAGCGGCAGGCAAAAGAGCCTGCGGGGCCTAACGAAAGGAGACACGCATGGCAGTAAAGGTTGCTATCAACGGCTTCGGTCGCATCGGTCGTCTGGCATTCCGTCAGATGTTCGGTCATGAGGGCTCCGAGATCGTCGCTATCAACGACCTCA
>OLPU01002640.1_pt1 | contig 11672 bp, 12 predicted proteins | sample 1673111 | NCBI WGS metagenome assembly OLPU01 (sample SAMEA3136755, study PRJEB25190) | human gut metagenome | reverse complement strand
AAGAGCCAGAGCCAGCCTGGGAGGATTGGTCCCTGCCAGCCGCCGAGGAAGAGCACGGCAGCCAGCCAGCACATGGCGAGCATGGCGACGTATTCACCGAGGTACATGAATGCGAAACGCATGCCACTGTACTCGGTCTGATAACCGGCGATGAGCTCCTGTTCACCTTCTGCCAGGTCGAATGGGGAGCGGTTGATCTCGGCAGTCGCTGCGATCGAGAAGATGATAAAAGCGAGCGGCTGACGGAAGATGAACCAGCCATGTTCGATCTGGTCATAGACGATGTCGTTGAGGTTGAGGCTGCCGGTGAGCATGACGATCCCGAGCAGAGAAAAGAGTAGCGGGATTTCGTAGCTGACCATTTGCGCTGCGGCACGCATACCACCCATGAGGTTGTATTTGTTGTTGGCAGCCCAGCCGGAAAGAAGCAGGATCAGCGTGGTAAAGGCGCTGACTGCGAAATAATAGATGAGACTGACCGGCGAATCGTAGACGGTCATGCCTTCACCAAGCGGCATGACGGCAAAGACCATCATGGTTGGGATGAAGACGACGATCGGTACGAGGTTGTACAGGAACTTATCGGCACGATCCGGGGTGACGGTGTTCTTACTGACGAGCTTCAGGATATCCATGAAAAGCTGGAAGATACCGAACGGCCCCATACGGTTTGGCCCGAGACGCTCCTGGATAAAGCCGGAGATCTTACGTTCCAGATAAACCAAAATGATAACGTTGCACAACAAAAAGACGAGGACGACGACAGCTGCGACGATGCGTTCGATCCAGAGGCCGAGGGCCTGGGAACCGCCAAGGCGCATGGTGATGTCGACGATCCAATTGCCTATGTTGATAAACAGATTATTAAGCACGAATAACTACCCCCTTTAACGGTCCACTTCACCGAGTACGATATCGACCGATGCCAGGGCTGCGACGTAATCCTGCATGAACATGTCTTCAACGCCGACGATGTCCTGCAGAGCGAACACGCTCATCATGCTTGGCGCATGGATGCGCACGCGGTATGGCTTGGTGCCGCCATCACTGACGACGTAGAACCCGAGCCAGCCCATGCCGCCTTCGAGCTGTGCATAAGCACTGCCGGCAGGGACTTTGATCATCTTTGGCACCTTGCCCATGGTTGGACCTTCGTCTGGCATTTGCTCCAGAGCCTGGCGGATAATCTTGGCAGATTCTGCCATTTCCCAATAGCGTAGCATGTAGCGGTCGTAGCAGTCGCCGATCTCACCAGTTGGCACTTCGAAATCGAAACGGTCGTAGACGCTGTAAGGCTTGTCCTTGCGCAGGTCGATCTTGACACCGGCTGCGCGCAGGTTGGCGCCATAGGCGCCGTAGTTTTTGCACATTTCTGCATCGATGACGCCGACGTTTTTGGTGCGGGCGAGGAAGATTTCGTTGCCGTTTAAGACGTTCTGGAAATCTTTGAGGGCATCCGGGAATTCATCCAGCCATTTTGTGAGCTTTTCTTTGAAACCTTCTGGCAGTGGTGTTGGTGCCCCGCCGATGCGGAAAGCGTGGTTGTTCATGCGGCTGCCGCTGTAAGCTTCGAGCAGGTCGAAGACTTTTTCGCGTTCGCGGAACATGTACATCCAGACGGTGTAGCCGTTGAAGTCGAGCGCCATGCAGGCAAGATAAACGAGGTGGTGCGCGATACGCTGCAATTCACCGATGATGACGCGCACATATTCACCGCGTTCCGGTACTTCGACACCCAGGAGCTGTTCAACTGCCATGCAATAGCCCCATTCATTGAGGATGCAGGAGAGGTAGTCGAGACGGTCGGCGTATGGCACAACCTGTGCCCAGGTACGATCTTCGGACAGCTTTTCAATGCCGCGATGGAGATAACCGCAAACGTTTTCGCAGCCGACGACTTTTTCGCCGTTCATCGTGAGCTTGGCACGGAAAACCCCGTGGGTCGAAGGATGCTGAGGGCCCATATTCATGATATAGGTCTGGGATGGGTCTTTGTCTGTCTGCAGATTCTGCATTTCCTGCTGCTTTTGCATCAGTTCATCGATCGTCTGCGCTTCAGAGTTCGCATAACGACCTTGTGGTTCATAGATACTCATCGTTTTCCCCCTTCCTTACTTTCTCACGTGGTTCTCGTAATCCTTGCGCAGTGGATGACCGACAAAGTCATCTGCCAGGAAGATACGGCGCAGGTCCGGATGGCCCTTGTAGTCGACGCCCATGAGGTCATAGCTTTCGCGCTCCAGCACATAGGCCGCCTTGAACACGCCATCCAGAGATGGCAACCAAAGATCGTCCTTCGGAATGTGCACAGAAACGCGGATCATATCCATGTCCTCGAAGTTCATCAGGTTGTACACGCCAACCATATCCTCTGGATATTCCACAGCGCAGAGATCCAACAGCGCATCATAGCCGCATTTATTGGCAAGATCCATGATCGCCTGCACAAAATCGTCGCGTTCCACAGTGAACGCTGTGACACGAGGATCTTCCTCCTCTTTAAGCGCAGGGATCACATTCATGATCTGTTCTTTGAGCACAGCCTTCACCTCTCTCTCTCAACGATCGTTGGATCGTTGACACGATCCTTTAGCTTCAGGCAGGCATCAAAGAGCGCCTCTGGGCGTGGTGGGCAACCAGGCAGGAATACGTCGACCGGCAAAAATTCCTTCACGCCGCTGACCATCGAATAGCCGCCAGCAAAAGGACCGCCGCTGACCGCGCAGTTACCCATCGCGATGACGTATTTTGGTTCTGCCATTTCTTCGTAGATGCGCTTGATGAGCGGCGCCATCTTTTTCGTTACCGTACCGGCAACGATCATCAGGTCCGCGTGACGTGGCGATGGACGGAAAACTTCGTAGCCAAAACGCGCCAAGTCGAAACGCGCCCCACCGGAGCACATCATTTCGATCGCGCAGCAGGCCAGACCAAAGGTCACCGGCCAGAACGACCAGCTACGGCCATAATTGAGCACCTTGTCGACCGTCGTCAGCACAACGCAGCGGTCAAGCTCAGCCTGAGTCGGCTGGGTGTTACGCAGATAGTCCGTAACAGGCGAGATTCTTGTCGAAGGGCTCCACCCTTCGGAGGTAGGCATGTGCTCCTCGTCAAAACGCACTTTATCTATTTCCATTCGAGCGCGCCCTCCTTCCATTCATACCACAGACCGATGCACAACAGCACCAGGAAAAGTGTTCCCGCAAGCACCGGGAACATTCCCACGCTCTTGAACGCAAGGGCCAGAGGAAAGAAGAATACAGTTTCAATGTCAAACAATAGGAATACAAGTGCATACATGTAGTAGCCAACACGGAAGTTGACCCAGGCGGTCCCTTCCGTATCGATCCCGCATTCAAACGTTTCACGCTGTTCCTTGCTGTGATAGTAGTGCGGGCTCAAAAGCAAGCTCACGCCAATACCGGCACAGGTCAGAACCAACGCCAACGCCACGAACAGCAGGATGATCCATAATCCATCATTCACCATAAAACCTCCCCTATAAATAATTTCCTTCCCATCTGTGAGAAAACGCACAGACAGAATTTTGGGCATAAGAATGCCTTTTATATCTACTATATTATGCAACATTTTTTTATTAAATACAATTCTTAGCGACGCATTTTACAGACCCATGATAAATTTTTATCAATCGCGCCCATGTGATTGCCCCTTTCCCAAGGTCTCAGAAAGGGCTGTATGAAGCCTTTTTTATTCATTTTAAACCCACCAAAGCCACTCACATTTCACGTCTCGCACGTCTCTGCATACGACGAGCAGATTTATACAATCAAATAAAACGCCTAAGATTAGCCTCGGCTTTCTTTCTTAAAAAACGGCAACAAACCGCCCCTTTCAGCCGATTTACGATTTTAAACTGTCGAAAAATTACAACAATAAACACACCAATTTTTCATCACCATCTATTGAAAAAAACAACATAATACTGTCATTTTTTGTAAAATATCTCCAGAACTTCACACAACCCTAATTCATAAAAGTACGCTTATAAAAAAGTGAGCTGCCCACTTGGACAGCTCTCACAATCATTATATACGGTTACCTCGCTTTGCTTACCTTTTATTTCTTTTAATATCTCATGCCTAATCATCTGCTCCACTAATAAGCCCCCTTTCCTGCATCTGCTAAAATCGTCTCACCATTAATAAGGTTTGCATATGAGGAAGCTAAAAACACTGCAATATCTGCTATTTCCTTTGGTATACCAACGCGAATACTTTGAGTCCCTTTCATGATACGCTCGGCTCCAAATTTGCTTACATTATACGTTAAAGCTGTATGATCAATCCCTGTTTCTACATATCCTGGACATATCGCATTGCAACGAATTCCCTCTGGGCCATACATATACGCAATATTTTTCGTTAAACCCACTAAACCGAATTTCGATGCAACATAAGCCGCCCCTGCTCTACCACCACCTATGCCCGCAGCACTCGCAATATTAATAATGCAACCTTTTTCGCTTTGTTCCAACATCTTTTGAATGGTCCAACGACATAACGAAAATGGTCCAGATAAATTAATATCTATAACCCTATCCCACTCTTCATCCGAGATTTCAGCAACAGGTAACAACCTATCACTAATTCCAGCATTATTTACTAAAATATCAATTTTACCATATCTTTCACTAATATTTTCTATCAATCTAATATTGTCGTTTCTAATACTAACATCACTTTTTACAACTTGGAGTCTTTCATTAGCTATATTTTCCTTGGACAAAATCTCTAACTTCACTTTGTCAATATCTGTTGCAACAACATTCGCTCCTTCTTTAAGGTATGCTTCAACAATTGCCTTACCTAACCCGGATGCTCCTCCTGTAACAATCGCAACTTTATTTTTTAATAGCATATCATTCTCCTATTTTTAAAAAAGAGCTTTTATTTATATAAATGCGAACTGCACTTAAGACTGTATTCTAAAGTTATATCGCTCAATCAGTATAACATTGGTACTATTACTGACTAATTAAATATGATTGAACCAACGCTGTCGTATTGATTGATTGTACACTTTTTATTTGTCATCTACCGCATTTAAGGCCATACATTCCACAGAGCGCCATAATATCTAAAAGCATTAATTGCTAACTTTTTTCCACTGTCCTCTAATTCTTTTTGATATCTAAAATATTTAACGGGATCAACAGAAGGAGGCAATTTTTTTAATAATTGCATTAATCTAACATATGAATCATCCAAATATATTTTAATAGAATGCTCAAAGCATGCTTTTGTTGTATTTAATTCTTGCGCAGATATTTGGTAATAATTTTTTAATAAGATTGGAGTTACAATATATCCTTGTGATATGTATTCAATTTGTTTTTCCTTCGTCATATAAGAACACGCATCTTGATAATATTTAACTTTTCCATCAGTGTTCTGATATGCGAAGCCGGAATATTGCTTTTTATATTTTCCAACCATTATTTCATCAATAAATTTACTATATTCTTTCGCTAACCAGTTTTTTAAGATCTCATAGCTTTCACGGTTAATATGTCGTCCTCGCAATAACATTTCAAGCAAATCCTTAAAAAGGCCCAGTTGTTGTACATCAAAACAACTATCTAATTGTTCCGTGATTTCCAGTAAAATCTGAAACGCTTCATTCTCTATAGGTTTAGCAATTAAATCACTAATCGCTTCAAAGAAAAGTCCAGAATAATTATCCTGTAACACTCTTGCCACTTCCAGTCGATACCTTTTTTCAATCTCATCAACTGTTTCTTCAAGTAAATCAAACCGTTTATAAAAATACTTTACTGGCGTAGTAAAAACTCCTGTATCTAAACATTTTTCTAGGAATTTATTCATAGTTTCTTCTTTATCGCAAATGTAATAATATATCTCTCCTTCCTGCAAATACGCCGTCCCATATTCTGCCGCTTCATATTCCAGATATCCTACATTCATTAGCTGATGAGCCTGAATCATAATAAGAGTATCATGATCAACTGATTCATCTGATACTTCTAACGAATGTTCTTCTATATCGTCTAACAAACTATCATATACATCAAACACAATAACCCGCCTTTCTAATTAGCATATCTATATTTTCTTCTTGTAATTCGCTAGATAAGCCATATCTCCCATTTTTATTCTCTATAAATATCGGATAGTTAAAAAATGATGATAATGATTCTGAAGTTATCAATTCTTTGGTCTTTCCAATCCGAAAAATCAAACCATTCTTTAATAATAAACATTTATCAAAAACCGGCAGAATCTCTTCAACGTAATGAGTAACATAGATTACCGTGATTTGTTGCTGTAATGCTAGTTTCCGAACAATTTCAAGCAATCTTTCTCGAGCCAACACATCTAATCCCGTTCCTGGCTCATCAAGAATTAATAGCTCTGGAGATGTTATAAACGCTCTTGCAATTAAAACATGTTGTCGTTCTCCTTTCGATAACATGTTAAAAGGCATATTCCACTTTTCTCCAATCCCCAATTCTTCTCCAAGCTCTCTTCCTCTTTGCTCATCTGCGTCACAAACATCCGCAATTCTGCCAAGTGTTCCTGTAAGTCCTGATAAGACAATATCTTTTACACTTTCAGAATGATAATATGTGTCAAAAAAGGAACTGGATATCCAGCCAATGCGTTTTCTTTGTTGTAAAATATTTTCGCTTGTATATTGCTCGCCAAATACTTTTAAATCTCCACCAGTAAATTTTCTATATCCAGCAATCACACTCAATAGTGTTGTTTTCCCACATCCATTTCGACCAAACACAACCCATCTATCACCTTTCTGTATATCCCAAGTGATATGATTTATTAAAAATCGAGATCCCGACAAACAGGATATGTTATTTATTTCAACAATCTTATCCGCCATACAAATTACCCCTCTTTCGAAACCAAATTCAGTACCTTATCATTTATAGCCAGGGATCTACTAATCAATTCTTCTTTAAAATCTAATTCTATTTTGAATCCATCTTTATCTAAAATCCCAATACTTCTGTATCCCCAAGCTAAAATATCGCACACAACAGCAATATTCATTCTTCTTTTTCTTTCAGATGGCTCCAATTCCGGATAATAATCATAACCCATCTCATCAACATAGTATTCTGCAATTATATATATTTCTGGTTCAACGCCCTGTTCCAAACGATTGCAACTGTCACAAAATATATCTATTTTCGTCTCATCGTACGCCGCATAAGTCATCTTTCTTAAAGAAAGTTTACTTCCGCAATAGCGACACACGCAACGATCTTTACGTCTTTTTAAATCTGCAATTCTCTGACTTAATTTACCAGTTTGTTTGCCCAATTCAATATTATTATTTTTTAAAACATCAGACATTTTGATCAAATCTCCTTTATTATTATTAACATTATGGGTATAGCTCCATTTAAAGCTATACCCATATAGCAATTACTCCAACACTTACGCAACAAAGTTTCCCCAGAAATATCCCAATACCATCATAATAATCGCTGCTAATATGAAAGTTACCGCACCATATTTCGTAACCTGTGGACTTGTTACCCATTCACTATTAGCATGAGTTATAGCCGCATATGTACAAGCCGCTGGTGTTAGAATGCCAATATGGCAACTATAGATAGCCATCAAAGCCCCTACCTCAGCGTCTAGCCCTGTCGTTTGTGAAAATGCAAAAACAACTGGGAAAAACATAAAGGCTACGACCATATTTGTCATAAACTGGGTGAGAATCAATGAAATTAAACCAATCGCCAAACACAGTAACAACGGATTAAGACCGCCCAGTATAGGACTGAGTATCTCTACAAAGAACGCTGAAATTCCAGCTTCGTCAAGAGCCATATATGTCCCCAAAGGCAATAAATACGCACAACACATTAATACTTCAAAACGGACCCCTTCTTTAAAGCAATGTCCAATGTCTAAAACTGGTTTACCATCAACTCTTATAAATACCAGAATTAACAAAATAAATGCAATGACTCCCCAATTACCGGCTGTATTTACAAACAATGCAATAGGATTGCTTGCTGGTAAAAAGCTACCCGATAATAATAAAACAATGAATACCAATAAGGCCACTAATACGATTTTTCCTTTTTTACTTAATATAAGTTTTTCAGGATTAACGGTAGATGGATCATAGTTTTTTAATAAACTGACATCTGGTCTTACTAAAAAGCGCGCAAACAACCACATTAGCACCAACGTTCCAAACCCCATTGGAATAGACCAGGCCAAATAAGTTGGATAACTAATCGTTAGACCTGTTATATTATGAAAACCCGCCAATAAAGTAACTGCAATTCCTTGAAACGGCATTGTGGAATATCCCATTAACATAGAACATGTTGTCAACACAACTAATAATGCAATTAAAGGATCTTTCTTCTTATACCCAAGAGTATCAGCCATTCCATAAACAATTGACCACATTAAAAACATTACTAAGAACGGATTACACACAGTCCCCATCAAATAAGTCACAAACATAAAAATGAATATTAATAACCATGGTCGACCGTGAAGGAATTTACGAGACATAGCAAAATTAGCTAAAAATTCCGCCAATCCGCTTTCATCAACAAGTGCATTAAATATGAATAAAAAAATCAAAAACAAAAAAATGACATTTGCAAGCCCATCAATTAATAACTGTGATTGGGTGCATGCGCCCGTAAACGGTAACATACAAAAGGCAAGAATCGTTGGCCACATAATGCCAACCGTACACCATCCATAACAGGAAGCAATGAAAACACCTAACAGTTTCATTCCCATGGGAGTTAAACTATCTGAGAAAAATGGTGGAACAATCCAAAAAATCGCCATAATGATCACTTGTATGATCAAATGAAATAAATCTGATTGTGTAAATTTGATCTTCGCCTGCGTCATTGTCTTCTGCCCCCTTAATTTTAAAATAGAGAGCAGTTCCATGCTGAATGAAATATTTTTAGAACTGCTCTCTTAGGTTAACTTTTCAACACTATAATTCTTCTTATTATAATTCTTCTTCTAAAATTTGGTAAACTGGAGCGCCTTCACATTGAGCTGGCATGCGAACACCGAGCAATGTGCATACTGTAGGCGCCAAATCAACTTGGCGAATGACACGCTCTGTTTCAAAGCTCTTCTTCAATCCTTTACCTGCTGCTATAAAGATTGGAGAGGATGATGTATCTGCTTCACCCGTTGCGGTGGACAAGGAATCTGTATGATCCCAGTTATACCCATCGGCAATCCAAAAACAGATATCCCCTGCTGTAGGACCACCATACCCCATCACTAATGCATCTTTATTTCGAATAGCTAAGGCAATGCAACGTTTACCCGAATCCGGATGTTTATAACTATACAAATCTGTCATGATTTGTTCTTCGAGTTCATACTTATCTTCCGGATCAACAATCCCATGAACTTCCCTGCCTTTCAAGTTAATGAAGATATCATTTCCCTGCGAGGCAATCGCTCTAGTCTTGCTCCAATCAATTTGCTTGGTATCATTACCATTTTCATCCTTAACCATCACAGTATATCCTAATTCTTTCATCAATCCGATATTGATCCCACTCATATCGCCGATTGCAGGTGGAATATAGCGCGGTGCAACCTGTGCATGATCAGATGTAATGATAATCGTCCAATCATCTTCCAAATAAGGCATCATACTACCAATATATTCATCAACCTGTTGATAAATTCTGATCATCCAATCATTGTAGACAGAGGTTGGATGCTCATTCCAACCAAGACCTTTCATATAACGAATAAAGGTATGTTCCGCTAAGTCTACCGAATGCAAATGACTAAAGATCACTTCCACACCTTCATTATCGATCATATAATGAAGCGCCTTGGTATACCATCTACATACCTGATGCCAAACATCAGCATTGCATTCCTGTAATGATTCATCCTGAGTATATACCATGGCCTGCGGAGGGAATGGACCTGCATTTTCAAACAAAGCTTTCTGTAGCCGTCTTGGATGAAAGACACTATCATCTTGCGTATCCATTGCAGTGGATACAAAAATTTTCACTTCACTGCCGTCTTCTTTTAATTCAAGAAGTTTATAGTGTCTACTACCCAAATAACGTTTATCATCAAAATAGACATCATCAATAACATCGTATACCATTTCACCCAGCTTTAAAGTTGCCAGTGGCATAGTTTCTTTTTTATTTTTATAAATTGCAACCGTGTCATAAATGCCTTGGTCATTCTTTATAATCAACCCAACACGACGAATTAAACCATCGCACACAAGGATCTCAAATTCTTTCGCGTCTTCAGGTGCTGCTGTCCAACCTTTAGCAGGTTTAATTGGTGACACGGAATTATTAAGCTTTTGAACAAAATCACCTTGTCTGGTTCCGAAACCATCAGCATCTGTTAACAGGATAGATAAAGTGTCCACCTCATCTGGAATCTCACCCTGACTACCATTAATTAAACTCTTCATTGCAGCGCCGGCATTAAAGTTAGCCTCTTTGGATTTTGTTTCGGGAAGCTTTTTTATAACACACGGAGCAACAGCGTCTTCGACTTCTAGCGCAAGATAAGTAGTAGCCTCTGTGCTCTCACTTGCGCTTACAATAAATTCGCCATCTAAAAACAACGCAGATGCACCAACTGATCCAGGGGACGATCCATCAACCACCAGAAGATTTTCGCTATCACTGGTTGGTGGCCACGAAGATCCAGGCCAATGAAATACGCATGTTTTATAGCCTGCTTCTGCCAAAACATTCCAAGCTGGTTCAGCTTTACATAAACGAGAATCTACATTATATCCGGTATGATTAATATGTCCCGGAACAGTACGTGAAAATTGCGTAATTCCATGAGTAGAAGGATACGCTCCTGTTGCCAATGTTGTCCACTGCGGCGGCGTAACGGTCGGTTGTGCACCTAACATTACAAAATCATGTCTTTGGGCTCCCATTTCTGCTAATTTTTTAATATTAGGTAATAGTCCTTCATCTACATATTTTCTTGTTAAACTTGGATCCATTCCATCTACACCTAACACCATAACTTTATCTGCAAGCTTTTTATTTCTTAGCATTTTTTTCATCCTTTCCAATTATCCATCGATTACTTTTTCGTTTTTTCAATTAATATGCTGTAAGAACATCCTGTTGCTACAAAATATTAAACTAACTTGCTATTTTAAAATTTGTGGTTTAGAATATAATGGGTTTAATTTTTTTCTTATGCGCACTCTACGATTCAATTCAATTATATTCTTTAGTCTCAATTTACTTTCTATAAAACTCTCATCTACCTTTCTTCATGCATATTTCCGGAATATTAGTATTGTCATCATCATTCGTCGAATGGTTTATACATATTATAAGGCGAGAACCATTCTCTGAGAATTTTCTATTGTTTAACATTTTTTTCTCCGTTAAAATTTTTTACATCTTAGATTGTTCTATTTTCATAATTTTGGAGGTATTATTGTATGATAAAATCAGAATCTTTATTATATTTTTATTATGTTGCAAAATACAACTCTATAACCAAAGCGGCAGAAAAGCTGCATATAACTCCTTCAGCAATAAGTATTGCTATAAAAAAATTGGAAAACGATTTAAATTTAGTTTTATTTAACAGAAATGCAAAAGGTGTACAATTAACTCCTGCTGGAAATGAAATCCT
>OLPU01002639.1_pt1 | contig 11676 bp, 9 predicted proteins | sample 1673111 | NCBI WGS metagenome assembly OLPU01 (sample SAMEA3136755, study PRJEB25190) | human gut metagenome | reverse complement strand
GTAATCCGGACAAAGATTACTACTTCATTATAGATGAAATAAATCGTGGAAACCTGAGCAAGATATTTGGTGAATTGTTAATGCTAATAGAAAAAGACTATCGAGACACAGAAATTAAATTGGCTTATAATGGCGAAATGTTCTGTGTGCCAAGCAACCTATATATAATAGGTATGATGAATACAGCAGACAGAAGTCTTGCCATGATAGACTATGCCTTGCGCCGTCGATTTAGTTTCTATGAAATGACTCCTGGATTTGACACTGAAGGTTTCAAGAAGTACCAAGAGTCCATAGGAAATGATAAGTTTGATAAAGTTGTCAATGCCATAGTTTCACTCAACCATGACATTATCAATGACGATTCTCTTGGTTCAGGGTTCTGTATCGGTCATAGTTACTTCTGCTCCTCCAAACCAAAAGACATCAACGACTTGTGGTTGGAAAATATCGTGGAATACGACATCAAGCCAATGCTTAGAGAATATTGGTTTGACAACGATTCGAAGTATCAAACGGCTGTAGAAAAACTATTAGACGCACTCAAATGACGAAAGACAAGAACATATTCATACTCAACATCTACTATATGCTCACTTATGCTTTTCGTGAGCTAAAGCAGAACAACTATGAAGAGATTGCTGGTGAGAATTTCGACAACATACAACAATTGTTTGCCGAAATTCTCATCAAGGGCATCTCATGCCAACTGAAACAAGGTATTTTCAAGCAATATATCATTCGCAAAGACTCACTCCCTACCCTTCGCGGAAAACTTGACTTGAACGCTACCATTCAAAACAAGTTATGCAGAAAGCAAGAAATCGGTTGTGAATATGATGAGTTATCGGAAAACAACATCTTCAATCAGATTATAAAAGCAACTGTCTTTGGTCTTCTCAAGCACGGAAACATCAAAAAAGATCAAAAGACCAAGCTAAAGAATCTCATGCTGTTCTTTTCAGGCATCGACATCATCGAACTAAGCACGATAAAATGGAATATACTGACATTTGACAGAAACAACAAATCCTATCAAATGCTACTTTATATCTGTTATTTCCTTACCGAGGATATTCTGATGACAACAGAAAAGGGGAAATACAAGATGAAGTCATTTACTGATGAACATCTTTGTCGCCTTTTCGAGAAGTTTGTCTTAGAATACTATAGGTCTAAACATCCTGAATACAAGGCTCAAGCTGCACAAATAGATTGGAACATCGACCGAGATGTATCTTCCACTCATATTCTTCCTATCATGCAAACAGACATATTACTTACTCTCAATGACCGAACACTCATCATTGACACTAAGTTTTATGGACATACCATGCAAGTGCAATTTGACAAAGCGACAATACATTCTAACAACTTGTACCAAATTCATACATATGTCATGAATAAGGACAAACTGCATTCGGGCAAAGTGGATGGCATGTTGCTTTATGCTAAAACAGACGAAGACATCACACCCAATGGAAGTATGAAGCTTGCGGATGGCAATACCATATACTTCCGCACTCTTGACCTCAATGTACCTTTCGCTGAAATAGAGAAGCAATTAGAGGCTTTCGTATCGTATTCAGTTTACTAAAAAATGCCGATAGTGGTGCCAAAAGTCCTAAAAAAAATCGACTTTTGGCACCACTATCAGCACTTTTTCCATTGAATTCATCCAATCAATTGGACGGTTTTATGCTTATTTTATCCAATCAATTGGACAAAAAGAGAATCAACCTCTCTGATACTGACAATGGAATCATGAAATAAAAGGGGAAAGTGCCAAATCACTTTCCCTCTTTCTCCTCCATCCATTCTTCCAACACCTTGCAATATTCATCGTTTTGCTCGGCAAATGGCATGTGTCGGGCTCCTACGAAGAGATGCCACTTGGAATCTTGGATACCATCATAAAGTGTCTTTGCTACCAATGGAGTACAGAGGTCGTTGGTGCCACTCATCACCAAGCAAGGCACTTGGATTTCGTCCAGACAGTCGGTGTAATCATAATCACGGAGCGTACCAGTAGGAGTGTATTCATTTGGTCCCCAACCATGGAGATAAGCCTCAGCACCAACACGCTTCTTCCGGCGAAGACACTCTGGACTATCCTCCGTCACCTCACCGGCACAATGCAGGAGCATGAAGTGTTCATTCGCCTTGGCATACGCCTCGCTCGAAAAGTCATCCTTCGCCTCAGCCTCAGCGATGGCACGCTGGTCTTCCTCCGACATAAACTTAATCATGCGATGTTGCTCACTTGCCCAAAGCTTGCTGCTCGAAAGAGTGCTGCTGAGGATGGCTGACTTCACGCCCTTTGCTTGCTTCTCTATCAGATAGATGATGGCGAGCATGCCACCCCACGACTGTCCCAAGAGATGAAAATGGTCGATGTGGAGATAGTCGATGAGCGCACAGAGTTCGTTGAGCCAAGTCTCAGGAGTCCAGAGTTCGGGATGTCCCTCCACAAATGAGTTGCCACAGCCCAACTGGTCGTACATGATGACAGCTCTACCTGATTCCGCTACCCTATCCAATAGCTCGAAATAGTTGTGGGTACTGCCTGGTCCACCATGCAAGAGGATGATAGGGCTCTTGCCCTCCTCTGTTTTACCTACGATACGATAATATGTTTGATAGCCCATGAAGGGCATATATCCTTCCTTGATTTCCATTGTCTTCAAATGTTTTTATTGTTACCTAAACTGTGTTATCAAATTTTGCTGCTCCTATACCTTATTATATAGTCTTCATTATTCTTCATATTCGGTGGAGTTTTGAAAGACATGTATATCACATTTATCATGTGCATATATGATGATGTGCAAAAATATAAAAAATATGGCAATTAAACAAATATATCTTGCTTATTTTATCAAAAGAACTTAAATAATTTGGCTGTTTCTAGCTAATGCAATATCTTTGCATTCTAAATAATAATGAAACCAAATAAAAATAGAATATATGTTTAGTGGAATCGTAGAAGAAATGGCTACCGTCGTAGCTATCAGACATGATAAGGAGAACATCGACTTCACATTGAGATGCTCTTTTGTTGATGAACTCGGCATCGACCAGAGCGTGGCGCATAACGGCGTCTGCCTCACCGTGGTGGAAATCAAGGACGGTACCTATACCGTTACCGCCATGAAGGAAACCCTGGACCGCAGCAATCTGGGACTGCTCAAGGTAGGCGACAAGGTGAACGTAGAGCGTTCTATGGTGATGAACGGCCGTCTGGATGGTCATATCGTACAGGGACACGTGGACGAGACTGCCAAATGTATCGCAATGAAAGACGCTGATGGCTCTACTTATTTTACTTTCGAATATGAGCTCAACAAGGAAATGGCAAGAAAAGGCTATTTCACGGTCGACAAGGGCAGCGTTACCGTTAACGGCGTTTCGCTCACCGTCTGTGATCCTACAGACAACACATTTACCGTTGCCATCATTCCTTATACCAGAGAAAATACCAACTTCTGCGACATCGAAGTGGGAACGGTAGTGAATATCGAATTCGACATTCTGGGCAAATATATCGCTCGACTCAAGAGCTTTGAATAAGCCAGCAAAGTTAAGTACGGACGTTCTAAAAAACATGCACATTTCTTGCGTTTTGCGCACAAAGCAAGACTAAATGGGCATTTTTTTTATAAAATATTTGCGTAAGCCATAAAAAAGTGTTACTTTTGCCCCCGTGTTTTGTCCCAAATTGAACATTGGACAGTAACTTATTGGACGATAGCAAGTCTGACAATCGCACTAGACGACGTACAACTTGAGTACTGAGCACTAACAAACTTAGGAAATTATAACAATAACCATTTTTAAAAATATGAGTTTAAAAATCGTAGTACTTGCCAAGCAAGTACCTGACACAAGAAATGTGGGTAAGGATGCGATGACCGCCGAAGGCACAGTAAATCGCGCTGCCCTTCCTGCAATCTTCAATCCTGAAGATTTGAACGCATTGGAGCAGGCTCTCCGATTGAAAGAGCAGAATCCAGGTTCTACAGTTGGTATTTTGACTATGGGTCCTCCACGTGCTGGAGAAATCATCCGCCAGGGTCTTTATCGTGGTGCTGATACAGGTTGGTTGCTTACCGACCGTCTCTTTGCCGGTGCTGACACATTGGCTACTTCCTATGCCCTTGCTACTGGTATCCAGAAGATTGGTGACGTTGACATCGTGATCGGTGGTCGTCAGGCTATCGATGGTGATACAGCCCAGGTAGGTCCGCAGGTAGCTCAGAAGTTGGGATTGAACCAGGTAACCTACGCAGAGGAAATCCTCAAGGTAGAGGATGGCAAGGCTACTATACGCCGCCTCATTGATGGTGGTGTGGAGACTGTTGAGGCCCCATTGCCATTGGTAATTACCGTAAACGGAAGTGCTGCTCCATGTCGCCCATGCAACGTGAAGCTCGTAATGAAATATAAATACGCTACCTGCCCTATGGAGCGCAAGGGTGATGAGCCTTGGGCCAACCTCTATGAAGAGCGCCCTTACCTCACTCTGAACCAGTGGAGTGTTGCCGATGTTGACGGCGACCCTGCACAGTGCGGTTTGAGCGGTTCACCTACCAAGGTGAAGGCCGTGAAGAACATCGTGTTCCAGGCTAAGGAAAGCAAGACCTTGACCAGCAGCGATGAAGACATCGACGGACTGATGAAGGAATTGTTGAACGAAAGTATTATCGGATAATTTTGAAAAGACAATGAACAACGTATTTGTATATTGCGAGGTAGAAGGCACAACCGTTGCCGAGGTATCTCAGGAATTGCTCACCAAGGGTCGTAAGCTCGCTAACCAGCAGGGCGTGGAGCTCCATGCCATCGTGGCTGGTACCGGCATCAAGGGTCAGGTAGAGGATCAGATTCTCCCTTATGGTGTAGATAAATTATTTGTTTTCGATGCTGAGGGATTGTTCCCATATACTTCAGCTCCTCATACAGACATTCTCGTCAACCTCTTCAAGGAGGAGAAGCCTCAGATTGCATTGATGGGTGCTACCGTTATCGGTCGCGACCTCGGTCCTCGTGTTTCTTCTTCATTGACCAGCGGTTTGACTGCAGACTGTACTGAGCTCGAGATTGGTGATTATGACGATAAGAAGAGCGGCAAGCACTATGAGGGTCTGCTCTATCAGATTCGTCCTGCCTTCGGTGGTAACATCGTGGCTACTATCGTAAACCCAGACCACCGTCCACAGATGGCTACAGTCCGCTCTGGCGTGATGCAGAAGAGCATCTACGAGGGTGAGTGCAAGAAGGAAGTAGTTTACCCTGAGGTAAGCAAGTATGTTCCTGCTGAGGACTTCGTAGTAAAGGTACTCGACCACCACGTAGAGGCTGCCAAGCACAACCTGAAGGGTTCTGCCATTGTCGTAGCCGGCGGTTATGGTGTAGGAAGCAAGGAAGGCTTCGACCAGCTCTTCGAGTTGGCTCATCTCCTCCATGGTGAGGTAGGTGCTTCTCGTGCTGCAGTAGATGCAGGTTGGGTAGATCACGACCGTCAGATTGGTCAGACTGGTGTTACCGTTCATCCTAAGGTATATATCGCCTGCGGAATCTCTGGTCAGATTCAGCACATCGCCGGTATGCAGGATTCAGGCATCATCATCTCTGTAAACAACGATCCTGATGCTCCAATCAACAAGATTGCCGACTACGTTATCAACGGCAATGTTGAGGATGTGGTTCCTAAGCTCATCAAGTACTACAAGCAGAATTCTAAGTAATCTGCATTACACATTATTTAAATAAGAAAAGCAAAATGGCTAATTATTATACAGACCATCCTGAGATAGAGTTCCACTTGAATCATCCGCTTATGAAGCGTGTTGTGGACTTGAAGGAAAGAAATTATGTAGAAAAAGACCAGTTTGAAGATGCTCCAGTAAACTACGAGGATGCCATCGAGAACTACAAGCGATTGCTGGATATTACCGGCGATGTAGCTGCTAACATCATCGAACCAAACTCTGAGGATGTTGACCTCGAAGGTCCACACTTGGAGAATGGCCGCATGATTTATGCCAGCAAGACATTCGAGAACCTCGATGCTACCCGCAAGGCTGGCCTCTGGGGCTTGTCAATGCCTCGCCGTTACGGCGGCTTGAACCTGCCTAACGCCATCTTCTCTATGGCTTCTGAAATCATCGCTGCAGCTGATGCTGGTTTCCAGAACATCTGGTCGCTCCAGAGCTGTATCGATACACTCTATGAGTTCGGTTCTGAGGAGCAGCGCCAGAAGTACATCCCTCGCATCTGCGCAGGCGAGACCATGAGTATGGACTTGACTGAGCCTGATGCAGGTTCTGACTTGCAGCGCGTAATGTTGAAGGCTACACAGGATGAGGACGGCACATGGCGTCTGAATGGTGTGAAGCGTTTCATCACCAATGGTGACTCAGACATCCACCTGGTTCTGGCTCGTTCTGAAGAAGGCACCAAGGATGGTCGTGGTCTTTCTATGTTCATCTACGACAAGCGTGATGGTGGCGTAACCGTTCGTCACATCGAGCACAAGTTGGGTATTCATGGTTCTCCAACCTGCGAGTTGGTTTACAAGAATGCCAAGGCTGAGCTTTGCGGTAACACCCGTCTCGGTTTGATTAAGTACGTAATGGCTTTGATGAACGGTGCCCGTCTGGGTATCGCTGCTCAGAGTGTAGGTGTTGAGCAGGAGGCTTACAATGAGGGCTTGGCTTATGCCAAGGAGCGTGCTCAGTTTGGTGAGAAGATCATCAACTTCCCAGCCGTTTATGACATGCTTTCAAGAATGAAGGCTAAGTTGGATGCAGGCCGTTCACTCCTTTACTGCTGCGCCCGCTACGTAGATATCTACAAGGCTTTGGAAGACATCGCCCGCGACACTAAGCTCACTCCAGAGGAGCGTCAGGAGATGAAGAAATATACCCGCTTGGCTGATGCATTTACTCCATTGGCTAAGGGTATGAACTCAGAGTATGCTAACCAGAATGCATACGATGCCATCAGCATTCACGGTGGTTCTGGTTTCATCATGGAGTACAAGTGCCAGCGTTTGTTCCGTGATGCCCGCATCTTCTCTATCTATGAGGGAACTACTCAGCTTCAGGTTGTTGCAGCCATCCGCTACATCACCAACGGTACTTATCTCAGCATCATCAAGGAGATGTTGGAGAACGAGGTATCAGATGATTTGAAGCCATTGAAGGAGCGTGTTGCTAAGCTCGTAGAACTTTACGAGGCAGCCATCAACAAGGTGAAGGAGGCAAACGATCAGGCAGTTCACGACTTCCTGGCTCGCCGTCTCTACAACATGACTGGCGACATCGTAATGTCTCTCCTCATCCTCGACGATGCAACCAAGGCACCAGAGATGTTTGCTAAGAGTGCCAATGTTTATGTTCGCATGGCAGAGGAGGAAGTTCTCGGTCATTCAGCATACATCCAGAACTTCAAGGCAGAAGACTTGGAGAGCTTCAAGGCATAAGAATCTTTAACTATACAAATAAAAAAGTCCGTAGAAAAGCAAATTCCTACGGACTTTTTTGGTTTATTTCTTCTTTGTATTACTTCGAGTCATTGAAGGGTCTGCTATATACTTTTGTTGTGGATGATTAATCATCTCCGGAATCCAATAGAAGAGCTGCTTGGTTTCCAACAGTACCTTAATATTTTTATTTTTGAATGACTTCGAATTTCTATGTAGCAATACAGAAAGGTCATCCATACTTAAAGGAACTATAGAACACATATCAACCACCAACTTATTAAGAATATCTTTAGGAACCCTTTTCCCAACCTCATCAATTCTATTTTTTATATCATCAGGCAACAGAAGCAACAATTCTTCCCGATTTACACCTTGGTACCTTTCTCCAAAGGTACCAACCTCACCTTGGTACCTTTCTTCAAAAGCTTGGTACCTTTCGTTCTCACCTTGGTACCTTTCGCCTAATGTACCATGCTTACCATGGTACCTTTCGCCTTGAGGTGGTATCTTTTCTCCCAATGTACCATGCTGAGGTAGTAACCTTTCGTCCTGAGGTCGTAACCTTTCCCCTAAGGATACCACCTTGGAGGTTCTTATATAATAAGTGTTACGACCCTGCCCTTTCTTCTCTAGGAATCCAAGATCGCAGAGCTTATGAATCTCCAAACGTGCACGGGCATGAGTAATCGAAGAATCCAGCTGGCGATAAGTAGCATTATCTATCGCACCCACTTCTCTCACGAAGACTAGAGCCAGCTTCTGCTCATTCACCAAGCCAAACTCGGCATATTGAGCCAACCATTCCATATTCTCCTTGCTGAGGAAATGATGGAGCAGAAGTCTTGCCGTAAACTTATTCGCTTCATGGTTCGACTCAAAAGTCGGCGGCATCAAGCCTGCCTCCTTCATCAATCTGCGCATCGCACCAATACCAGTACCCTTAGTCTCAGCAAGATTCGTATCATGGAAAATCTCACTGATTCTTGGATTGCGAAGCATAGAGCCTGGCTCTCCCCAATCATCCTGAGGTTTCAGAGAATAGCCTGGGTTGAGAATCTCAATACGATTGGAATAGCGGATAATCTGAATCGGCTGATTCACTCGATTAGAACGATGAATATACGAATTGACTATCGCCTCACGTAATACCTTATTGGGAAGAATCGCTGGTGTAGATGCCTGCATGGAATCTTTCTTCAGTTCAAAGCCTTTTGGCAGGTCATCCATCACAGCACTACATGCCTTGTTTACCATGAGGATTAATGGTCCGCGCATATCGATAGTTTGCTCAAAGCGATTATCGCCATCAGCTAACCATTGATTGCCAGAAATTCTAATGTAATCAACTCTGAAAGAAGGAACCAAACGACGAAGCGACATTTGTTTTCCAAAAACCAAGAGCCCCGTATAAGTCAAATCATATCCACCTTGCTTATTCTTCTTAATAGCTCCTAATGCCCTCAACAAATCTACATCATTCAGCGTCAGTTCTTCCGCATCAGGATTCACTTCCTTGCGAAGTTTACGATAGAAATTGAGTGCATTCTCATCTATATCATCAAGGTCTGCATCATCTACAATACAACTATCATAGGTATCAGCAGATTGATAGAAAAGATACATATCCTCTTCTGAGCATTTTTCATCAGAAGGACCAATACGACGAAACGCCCCCTCAGGCAAACCACGCTTGGCAAAATACGCAGGCTTCTGACTCTCAGGTAACTCTTCGATTTTGACAACAATAACAGTCTTACCCAAATATTCTTCCACATTAATAATCGGGCGAATACGGACATTGAACATAGAATTGCACATAGCGACAAAATCAGATTGAATCTTGTCAGTATTCTCTATATTCTCAGGCTCATAAATAGGCCTGCCGTCTTCAGCTATTCCGGTACGCTTGGCACCTAAAAGCAGATAGCCACCGCACAGACCTGGCTCGTTGGCAAAAGCACAAACCGTTTCCATCATGCTCTTGCCAACAGCTGATGCCGACTTGGCTTCTATTCTCCTATTTTCATCAAAGCTATTTAGCTCTGCAAATAATTCCTTCGCTGTTCTCATTTTCTTAATTATATTTAGGTAAGGAGACGTCATTTGTCATCCTCTTTGCCTATTCGGCGGTAAAGTTAATCAAAAAATCACAAACTTACAAACAAAAGATGGATTTTTTCGCTTTATCCCTTTCATTTTCAGATATAATTAGTATCTTTGTGGCGTTTTAATTGGAGGACAAAGATATGAGTTTAAAATTAATTGATAGGGAGGAGAAAAAAGGACTTGCCAAACTATGGGAAGACATAGATATCTGGTGGTATTGCCATGTAACAGACAAATACCGCTCTGTATGTTGCTGGTTCAGAATATGCTGTAACAAAAGACGTTGGAAGCTCGTAAAACAAGCAGCCTTCCATACATATCCATTCTCTTATGAATATTTTTATGATTTGCAGAAAACATACATGGAAGAGTTAATAGCACATTATAAACATGGATATTTCGCTACAGCAGAAACTTACGAGCCAATAGTACGTTGGATAAAAATGGCGGTCAAACTCCATGATATTATGCTTGACAATAATGTTGATCTTTTCTACTATGAAGGAGAGATGGAGTTTGTGCCAATAGATGATGGAAAGTTCTATAAATTGAAAGATGACAATGTGAAGTATCGTTGCTTGGTAAAGGTAAATATGAGAAACCTTGACCGCTATCTGAAATTATCACATAACCAAAAAGCTAAAGATTGGTATATAGAGCATCCTCATGAACTATACCAGTTGAAAGCATGGTACTTATATCATAAATTGCTTGCTTACTATGCACAATCTTGGTGGGACTAAAACCATTCATTTTTGTCGAAGTACAGACCTGTCAAATGACCAATGGATATACAGTTGTACAGCTAAAAGGTATATAGTCGTACAGCTAAAAGGTATATAGTTGTACAACCAAAAGATGTATAGTTGTACAACTAAAGGGTATATAGTCGTACAACTAAAGAGGGTATAGTCGTACAACTAAAGAGGGTATAGTCGTACAACTAAAGAGGGTTGCCACTAGGCTCAGCAGACCTTCCGACTGCAGTCAGCAGACCTGCTGACGAGGCTCAGCAGAGCTGCTGACTGCAGACGGAATCTTCTAGAAACAGGCTTCGTATACTTAATATATTAGTTCATTGAATCTGATTAAACGCCTTTTGTTACTTACCCAGTCGTCTCGGTGCGTTTATTCAGTCATATTAGGCTTTAGCAGTAAATGATAATCTCTTTTTATAATCACAGCCATTCCCGAAAAGTGAAACGAATAACCAAAATCGGGAATAGGGATTTTCCCTTCTACTTTAGGGAATCCTTCTCTTTTTATTTCAAAAGAAAGCTGTACTTTTGCAACCATAAAACAATATAATAACTTATAAATACAGTATCGCTTATGAAAAGAAATGAAGTAATGGCGCTCATCGCCACAACCATATTGATGTTTGCCGTATGCCTCTCGGCTTCGGCTAAAGGAAAAAGAAACGTGGAGCGAGGAATGACCAAGCAGGAAGTAATAGCCATTCTTGGAGAACCTAAGCTCACCAGTTTCGACATGTTTGGGGACAAATGGGAATATGCCAAATATAATAATCTGTTTGGAGATTCCAAGTACATCACGGTCTTCTTCGACAGAAACGGAAAGGTGGTGCAGTACGATACAAGAATCATAGAACCCAACAGCCAGACATCGAATGTACAGCAGCCACAACATCCTACTCCACCCATCTACGATGGAAGATGTGAGCCAGATGGCAGAATGGATTACGGCTATTGTCTCGACGATGCTTCCTTCTCCAAACTATATAATAAGGTGAAGAAGGCAAGCTTTGATGACAACAAGTTCGACCTGATAGAAGTGGCTAGCCTCGGCTGTTACTATTCTTGTGCCCAAGCCGTCAGCATGATGAATATATTCACTTTTGGTGACAGCAAGATGAAAGCCCTCAGACTGATGGCTCCTCATATCATAGATTTGCAGAATGCCACTATCATCTATCAGCAATTCAATTTTGAAAGCGAAAAGCAAAAGGTAGGAGAAATATTAAGAAGCAGCAGATAATTATCTGGTATCTTTAAAAAATGATATCTGTACTTCCCTGAAAAAGGTTGTCACTTAGGAACAAACAGAAGTGACAATGAAAC
>OLPU01002636.1_pt1 | contig 11685 bp, 6 predicted proteins | sample 1673111 | NCBI WGS metagenome assembly OLPU01 (sample SAMEA3136755, study PRJEB25190) | human gut metagenome | reverse complement strand
CGTTCATCGTCACCTCGGACAATCCGCTGCCCGAAAGCCACCCGGCATCGCTGGAATTCTTCAACCCGAACGGGCAGTTGGTGCAGTCGCTCGTGAACAACAGCTCCTCGGACGGCATCTACACGTTCAGCCTGGGGACGACGCCGGCGTCGCCGACAGGGCTATGGCGGGCCAAGATCACCTTCGGCGGCGCACAGTTCGAAAAATCCGTCCGGGTGGACGCGATCAAGCCCAACCGGATGAAAATCGAGCTGAAACTCGGGGACGGGCAACTGGTCGACGCCGCGCATTTCACGGGCAGCCTGACCGCCCGGTGGCTGCACGGCGCCCCTGCGGCCGAAGCCAAGGCGGTGCTCCAGGCGCAGTTGTCACAGACCGCCACTCGCTTCAAGGGCTACGAGGGCTATTCGTTCGACGACGCCTCGAAATACTTTGGCACCGAGGAGCGGGAAATCGTCACCGGCACCACCGACGCCCAAGGGTCACTGGCACTTTCGACCGACGAGCTCTCCTCGCTGGAGGGGTTGAGCCCCGGTATGCTGAGCGGCAAATTCACGGTGAAGGTCTTCGAAAAGAGCGGCGACTTCAGCGTCGACCAGCAGGTCGCGACCGTATCGCCCTATGACACCTATTTCGGGATCGGGGTCGCCACCCAGAAAAGCGACTGGGGCGACGAATACCTCGACAGCAGGAAGGAGCATATCATAAAGGTCGTGATGCTCGACTCGAAGGGCAAGCCCGAACCCGGCAGCGAAAACGTGCTCGTATCGGTCTACAAAATGGATTCCTACTGGTGGTGGGACGCCTCAACGCCCAATTCCCAGGCGCACTACGCCAAAAATGCGCTCAATTCGAATTACAAGACCCTCCAGGCAACCCTTTCGAACGGCACGGGACAGGCCACGATGCGCTGGAGCACGGGCGATTACGGCTATTACATGATCCGCGTCACGAGCCCGAACCGGGCACACTCGGCGACCCGGATCGTATGCGTATCCTCGTCCGATTGGCGGGGCGACGTCACTTCGGTGACGGATGCCGCCACGCGGCTCGCCCTCACCCGCGACAAAGCCAAATACGTCCCGGGGGACAAGGCCAGGGTCACCATCCCCTCGTCGCCGGGCGCACGGGCGCTGGTCGGCATCGAAAGCGGCAGCGTCGTGCGGGAAAGCTTCTGGGTGGAGTGCACCGGCAAGCAAACCGACATCGAAATCCCCGTCAAGGAGGGGATGGCCCCCAACATCTATGTCTCGGTAACACTCGTCCAGCCCCACAACTCGACGCTCAACGACGCACCGATCCGCCTGTTCGGCGTAACGCGGCTCGACGTCGAGGATGCCGCGCGAAGGCTCACCCCCGTGGTCGAGATGCCCGAAACAGTAAAACCCGAATCGGAGGTGACGATAAAAGTCCGGGAGAAAAACGGCCGGAAAATGAGCTACGTGCTGGCGCTCGTCGACGAGGGACTGCTGGGGCTGACACGCTTCAAGACCCCCGATCCCTACGGTTATTTCAACGCGACCGAGGCACTGGGCGTCCGCACGTGGGACATGTTCGACTATGTCATCGGCGCCTATGGCGGCAGGATCGAACAGATGTTCGCCATCGGCGGCGACGCCGAGCAGCCGAACACGGGGGCGCTCAAGGCACAGCGGTTCAAGCCCGTCGTACGGTTCATCGACGCACAGAAGCTGGGCGCCGGGAAGACGAACACGCACAAAATCACGCTCCCGCCCTACTTCGGCGAGGTTCGGGTGATGGTCATCGCCTCGAACGGCCGGGCGTTCGGCGCCGCGGAGAAGGATGTCGCGGTGAAAAAACCGCTGCTGGTGCAGGCCACCATGCCCCGCGTAGTTTCCACCGACGAAGAGGTCGAGGTTCCGGTCACGGTCTTTGCCCTCGAAGACGGGGTCGGGAAAGTCGACGTGAAAATCGCCGCGAACGAATCGTTCTCGCCCGTCGGGCCGTCCAGCAAGAGCATCACGCTCGGCCGGAGCGGCGAGGAGGTCGTATCGTTCCGCCTGAAGGTCAACAAGCGAACCGGCATCGGGAAGGTACGGGTCACGGCTGCGTCGTCGGGCGACAGCTCCGCGTCGGAAATCGAGCTGGACGTCCGGGAACCGAACCCCTATGTGACCCTGTCGAAGGACTATGTCATCGACCCGGGCAAGACAATGGCGGTAAAACCGCTCAAGGAGAACGGCAAGGCGAAGCTGGAACTTTCGTCGATCCCGCCCATAGACCTTTCTCGGCGCCTCGAATACCTGGTGAGATATCCCCACGGCTGCATCGAGCAGATCACCTCGGGCGCCTTCCCGCAACTCTACCTGCCTTCGGTCGTGGAGTGCGACGCGAACATGTTGCAGGACATCGACCGCAACGTCAAGAGCGTGCTTTCGCGCCTGGGCAGCTACCAGCTCTCCGACGGCGCATTCGCCTACTGGAGCGGCAATACGTCGAGATCAGAATGGGGGACGGTTTACGCGACGCACTTCCTGATCGAGGCTGCGAAACACGGCTACGGCGTGGACAGGGCGATGCTCGACCGGGCGCTCAAATACCTGCGCAGCAACCCCTCGGACTACTACCTGACCCAGGCCTATACCCAGTATGTGCTGGCGCTGAACGGGACTCCGACCCGGGGTGCCATGAACCAGCTCCGGGAAAAGGCCGCCTCGCTAAGTAGCGACGCCAAGTGGCTGCTGGCGGCGGCATACGCTTTGGACGGCAACAGGAAAGTCGCCGAAGGGCTGATCTCGCTCTGCGTGGACAACGCGGAAAAGGCCAACCCCTACGACGGCACCTACAACAGCGACGAACGCCGGATGTCGATCTCGCTCATGACGCTCACGATACTCGGACGCCGCGAAGAGGCTTTCCGCATGGCGCTGAAGATGTCGGACATCCTCAAGAAGGACAGGTGGCTCAGCACCCAGTCGACGGCATGGATGCTCAGCACCCTTTCCAATTTCGCCGTAGCGGGACAGAACGGCATCGACGCCACTGCGGGCAGGGAGCTCGTCAAGACCGACAAATCCATCGCGAGCATGCCCCTGGCCGCACCGACCGAGGTGAGGAACAATGGTTCGGGCAGCCTCTATGCGGTCGTCAGCCAGAGTTATACCCCCGGCAAGGGCGAGGAAACCGAAGCTGCGAACGGCATCCGGATCGACGTGCGTTACACGAATATGGACGGTGCCGCCATCGACCCGGCCTCGATCCGGGTATCGACCGATTTCTACGCCATCGTGACCGTCTCTAACACCAGCGGCCACGAACGGTACGCCGACCTTGCGCTGACCCACATCTTCCCGGCAGGATGGGAGATCACCTCCGAACGGGACTTGTCGTCGCTCACCTACCAGGATATCCGCGACGACCGGGTGCTGAGCTACTTCGACCTGAGCCGGGGCGAAAGCAAGGAGATCCCCGTCAAGCTGACGGCAACCTACAAGGGGCGCTACTACCTGCCTTCGGTCTACTGCGAAGCGATGTACGACAACGCCGTCCGCGCCCTGAAAAAGGGACAGTGGGTCGAGGTGGTCGATTAATGCCGCTTCGTCAGCCGGGAAAACACAGCGCAACCGGCAACAGGTTCCGGCAACACCTGAAAATATTATGGCAAAACGGCTTCGGGCATCCGGAGCCGTTTTTATTTCCGGATTCGTACTCCCGTAGGGAAAACGCCGCTAAATTCGGGTATAAGAGGCACTTTCCTCCGGTAAAATAGGAATTTGGAAAATATTTTTAATATATTTGTTGCCAAGGTTAGTTAGATTAGTCATATTATGTGCGAGAAACTGTTTATTTTCGACACCACGCTCCGTGATGGCGAGCAGGTGCCGGGCTGCCAATTGAACACCACCGAGAAGATCGAAGTCGCCAAGTTGCTGGAAAGCCTCGGCGTGGACGTCATCGAAGCGGGGTTCCCGATTTCCAGCCCCGGAGACTTCAACTCCGTACTCGAGATTTCGAAGGCCGTTTCGGCCCCGACGATTTGTGCGCTGACCCGCGCCGTGAAAAAAGACATCGACGTGGCCGCCGATGCCCTGCGACTGGCCAGGCACAAGCGCATCCACACGGGTATAGGCGTTTCGCCCCAGCACATTTACGACAAACTGCGCTCGACGCCCGAGAAAATCCTCGAACAGGCCGTCGAGGCGGTGAAATACGCCAAACGCTATGTCGAGGACGTGGAGTTTTACGCCGAAGACGCCGGGCGCGCCGATCCTCAATACCTCGCCCGCGTGGTCGAGGCCGCCATTGCGGCCGGGGCTACGGTGGTCAACATTCCCGACACCACGGGCTACTGCCTGCCCCACGAATACGGCGCGAAGATCAAATACCTGGTCGACCACGTATCCAACATCGACAAGGCGATCATCTCGACCCACTGCCACAACGACCTGGGCATGGCTACGGCCAACACCCTGAGCGGCATCCTCAACGGTGCGCGGCAGGCCGAGGTGACAATCAACGGCATCGGCGAACGCGCAGGCAACACCTCGCTCGAAGAGGTGGTGATGACGCTGCGCTGCCACAAGGAGATCGCCGTCGACACCGGCATTGACGCACGCCTGATCACCAAAGCATCGCACCTAGTGTCGAGCCTAATGAACATGCCCGTGCAGCCCAACAAGGCGATCGTCGGCCGCAACGCCTTCGCCCACTCGTCGGGCATCCACCAGGACGGCGTGCTGAAAGACCGCCAGACCTACGAGATCATCGACCCGCAGGACATCGGCCTCAACGAGTCGGTCATCGCCCTGACGGCCCGCAGCGGCCGCGCGGCGCTCGTACACAGGCTCGAACTGCTCGGCTACGACCTCACGCAGGAAGAGCTGGACGCAACCTACGCCAAGTTCCTCGAGCTTGCCGACAAGAAAAAGGAGATCCACGACTACGACCTGTTATACCTGGTAGGCGACATCGACCGCATGAAACAGCAGTCCGTATCGCTCAAATTCCTGCAGGTGACCACCGGCACGCTCGTCCCGACGGCGACCGTGGTGCTGAAGTTCGGCGACCACGAGCGCATGGCCATCGCCACGGGCAACGGCCCGGTGGATGCCGCCGTGTCGGCGATCAAGACCCTGATCAACGAGAAGGTCGTGCTCATGGAATTCCTCATGCAGGCCATCACCCGCGGTTCGAACGACGTGGGGCGCGTACACGTACAGGTACAGTGCGGCAGCCGCACCGTCCACGGCTTCGCCGCACACACCGACACCACACGGGCGTCGATCGAGGCGTTCCTCGATGCGCTGCGCGTACTGAACGTAACCGAACGCAAGGAAAAGGAGGAGTAAGATGGGCAGGACACTTCTGGACAAGATATGGGATGCGCACACCGTGCGCACCGAAGACGGCGGACGCTCGGTGCTCTACATCGACCGCCAGTACATCCACGAGGTGACGTCGCCCGTGGCTTTCGCAGGCCTGGAACGGCGCGGCATCGGCGTGGCACGCCCGGCACAAATCACCGCCACGGCCGACCACAACATCCCGACCGTCGACCAGCCCCTGCCGATCGCCGAGACCGAATCGCGGCGCCAGGTCGAGGCGCTGGAGGCCAACTGCGCCAAATTCGGCATCGAACATTTCGGCGTGGGAAACCCGCGCCAGGGCATCGTGCACATCATCGGCCCCGAACTGGGATTCACACAGCCGGGCATGACCATCGTCTGCGGCGACAGCCACACCTCGACGCACGGGGCACTGGGCGCCGTGGCATTCGGCGTCGGCACCTCAGAGGTCGAGATGGTCTTCGCCAGCCAGTGCATCATCCAGTCCAAGCCGCGGAGCATGCGCATCACGGTCGACGGGACACTGCGCCCGGGCGTCGAAGCCAAGGATGTCGTGCTCTACATCATCTCGCAACTCACCGCCTCGGGCGGCACGGGCTATTTCATCGAGTTCGCCGGCGAAGCGATCCGTTCGCTCTCGATGGAAGGGCGCATGACCGTCTGCAACATGAGCATCGAGTGCGGGGCGCGGGGCGGCATGATCGCACCCGACCGGACGACGTTCGACTACCTGCGCGGGCGCGAACGTGCGCCGCAGGGAGCGGCGTTCGACCAGGCCGTCGCCCGCTGGGAAACGCTTTACAGCGATGCCGACGCCGTATTCGACAAGGAGTACCGGTTCGATGCCGCCGACATCGCCCCGATGATTACCTACGGCACCAACCCCGGCATGGGCATGGCCGTCGATGCGCAGATCCCGGCCGAGGCCGACCCCAAGGCATTGGAGTACATGGGATTCAAAGCCGGGGAAAAGCTGCTCGGCAAACCCGTCGACTATGTCTTCGTGGGCAGCTGCACCAACGGCCGCATCGAAGACCTGCGGCGCTTCGCCAAGCTGGTCGAAGGCCGGCGCAAGGCCCAGGGCGTGACGGCATGGATCGTCCCCGGTTCGAAAGGCGTCGAAGCCGCCGCACGGGCCGAAGGGCTCGACAAAGTGCTCGCCGCCGCCGGGTTCGAGCTCCGGCAGCCGGGCTGCTCGGCGTGTCTGGCGATGAACGCCGACAAGATCCCGGCAGGCAAATACAGCGTTTCGACCTCGAACCGCAACTTCGAAGGGCGCCAGGGGCCCGGTGCGCGCACCATGCTTGCAGGCATTGCGGTAGCCGCCGCGGCCGCGGTATGCGGCAGGATCGAGGATCCGCGCAAGGTGTTTGAAATGTAAAAATTTTTAACTTCGGTTTGGATCGGCCGGTCGTTGCCGCCGCCTTCGGCGTCGTTTATAATTCCGGCCCACCCCCAACCCCCCGCCTCAGGCAGGGGCTTACATGCCGCTTTGCAGCAAAATGGCCGCTGCCGAATGCCGGAAAAAACAAAACCAATATGTCCATACCCAAATTCGAAACCTTCACCTCGGGGGCCGTGCCCGTGAGCACGGAGAACATAGATACCGACCAGATCATCCCGGCACGTTTCCTGAAAGCCACCCAGCGCAAAGGATTCGGCGACAACCTCTTCCGCGACTGGCGCTACGACGCCCGGGGGCAACGGATCGCCTCGTTCCCGCTCAACGACAGCCGTTATGGGGGCAAAATCCTCGTCGCAGGCCGCAATTTCGGGTGCGGCAGTTCGCGCGAGCACGCCGCGTGGGCGATCGCCGACTACGGGTTCCGCGTCGTGGTGTCGAGCTTCTTCGCCGACATCTTCCGCAACAATGCCCTCAACAACGGGCTGCTGCCGATCACCGTGAGCGGGGAGTTCCTCGCGGCGGTCTTCGCGGCGATCGACGGCGACCCTGCGACGCAATTCACCGTAGACCTGGACAACCAGACGCTGATGATCTGCGCCACGGGCCGCAGCGAGCACTTCGAGATCGACGCATACAAGAAGCGGTGCCTGCTGAACGGCTACGACGACGTGGACTACCTGCGCAGCATCGCGCCCCAGATCGAAGCGTTCGAACAGGCGCACAAATAGCAGCGCGATGTATCCCCGCGTAGAAATAATGGATACCACGCTGCGCGACGGCGAGCAGACGTCGGGGGTTTCGTTCAACGCCCGCGAAAAACTCTCCATCGCCCGGCTGTTGCTGGAAGAACTGCGTGTGAGCCGCATCGAGATAGCCTCGGCGCGGGTTTCGCAGGGCGAGCAGGAGGCCGTGCGCCGCATCGCCGAATGGGCTGCCGCGAAAGGTTATACCGACCGCATCGAGGCGTTGGGATTCATCGACGGCGGCGTGTCGCTCGACTGGCTCGGCCAGGCCGGGTGCCGCGTGGTGAACCTGCTGGCGAAGGGGTCGCTCAAACACTGCCGCGAACAGTTGCGCCGCACCCCGCAGGAGCACCTCTGCGACATCCGCGCCACGATCGGCGGGGCCATCGCGCGGGGCATGAAGGTGAACGTCTACCTCGAAGACTGGTCGAACGGTATGCTGCATTCGCCCGGGTACGTCTACACGATACTCGACGGGCTTGCCGACGCCCCCGTGCAGCGCTTCATGTGCCCCGACACGCTGGGCATCCTCGACCCCTATGCCACCGAACGGTTTTGCCGCGACATGGTGACACGCTATCCGCAGCTTAGGTTCGACTTCCATGCCCATAACGATTACGACCTGGCCGTGGCCAACACCGCAGCTGCGGTCAAAGCCGGGTTCCACGGGGTTCACGTAACCATAAACGGGCTGGGCGAACGCGCAGGAAACGCACCCCTGTCGAGCACGGTGGCCGTGCTGCACGACCGGCTGCACTGCCTCACGGGCATCGACGAAACGAAGATCAACCACGTCAGCCGCATGGTCGAGACCTACACGGGCATCCGTATCCCGGGCAACCGCCCGATCGTCGGCGAGAACGTCTTTACGCAGTGTGCCGGCATCCATGCCGACGGCGACAACAAGAACAACCTCTATTTCAACGAGCTGCTGCCCGAACGCTTCGGACGCGTACGCGAATACGCCCTGGGCAAGACCTCGGGCAAGGCCAACATCCTGAAGAACCTCGAAGCGCTGGGCATCGAGCTCGACGAAGCCTCGATGCGCAAGGTGACCGAACGGGTGGTCGAGCTGAGCGACAAGAAGGAGCTGGTGACGGCCGAAGACCTGCCCTACATCATCGCCGACGTACTGCGCTACGACCAGGTCGAAAACCCCGTGCGGATACTCAATTACAGCCTGTCGCTGGCACAGGGGCTGCACCCGGCCGCTACGCTCAAGATCGAGATCAACGGCTGCGAATACGAGCAGACCTCGGTCGGCGACGGCCAGTACGACGCCTTCATGCGGGCGCTCAGGCAGATCTACAAGCACCAGCTCGGCCGCGAGTTCCCGATGCTGCGCAACTACACCGTCTCGATCCCGCCCGGCGGACGAACCGATGCCTTCGTGCAGACGATCATCACGTGGGAGACGGGCGGCAAGGAGTTCAAGACCCGCGGGCTGGATGCCGACCAAACCGAAGCCGCCATCAAGGCGACGATCAAAATGCTGAACATAATCGAACCAACATACAACGACCATGGATGTTAACATAGCCCTTTTAGCCGGCGACGGCATCGGCCCCGAGATCATTGCCGAGGCCACGAAAGTACTCGACCGCGTGGCGGCGAAATTCGGACACCGATTCGACTACCGCGAGGCGTTAGTGGGCGCCTGCGCCATCGACGCCACGGGCGACCCCTATCCCGACGAGACGCACGCCATCTGCCAGGCTGCCGACGCCGTATTGTTCGGTGCCATCGGCGACCCCAAGTACGACAACGACCCCAAGGCCCCGGTACGTCCCGAACAGGGACTGCTGCGCATGCGCAAATCGCTGGGACTGTTCGCCAACCTGCGCCCCATCGCATTGTTCGACACGCTGGCCAGCCGCTCGCCGCTCAAGGCAGAGGTGGTGCGCGGCACCGATTTCATCTGCGTGCGCGAACTGACGAGCGGCATCTATTTCGGCCGACCGCAGGGGCGCAACGAAGCCGGGACGGAGGCTTTCGACACCTGCACCTACACGCGCACGGAGATCGAACGCGTGCTGGACGTCGCATTCCGGCTCGCCATGAGCCGCCGGCGGCGCCTGACGGTCGTGGACAAGGCCAACGTGCTCGAAACCTCGCGCCTGTGGCGGGAGGTCGCGCAGGATATGGCGCCCCGGTACCCCGAAGTGGAGCTGGAATTCATGTTCGTGGACAACGCCGCGATGCAGATCGTACGCCAGCCGACCCATTTCGACGTGATCGTCACCGAGAACATGTTCGGCGACATACTGTCGGACGAGGCCAGCATGATAACCGGCTCCATAGGCATGATACCCTCGGCCAGCCTGGGCGTGGGCGGCATGGGACTGTATGAGCCGATACACGGCTCCGCGCCCGACATCGCGGGTCAGGACATAGCAAACCCGATCGGCACGATACTGTCGGCGGCGATGATGCTGCGCTACTCGTTCGGTATGCAGCAAGAGGCCGCAGCGATAGAAAACGCGGTAAGCCAGACGCTGAAGGAAGGCTATCGCACGGTGGACATCGCGGGCGGCGCGCCGAACGCGGTAGGCTGCCGCAGGATGGGCGAACTGGTCGCCGAACGTATCTGACTTAAATAAATCCGTTCCCCCGCCCGCCTGATACGGGCCTGACATAAGCTACTTTATACCAAGGAGGCTTTCCCCATGAATAGCGCAATTGCAATTGCATCGCTCGTCGTGCTGGTGGCGGTAATAGTCATAAGCGCAATAACGAAGAAAAACGCCGGCGTAATCGGTCTGATCGCCGCGTACATACTGGCGCTGGTAGCAAGCGCCAACGGCGTTGACATAAACGTATCCAAGATTGTCACATCCAACTGGCCCACGAGCGTGTTCTTCATAGTGCTCGCAACCACGTTCCTGTTCGGCATAGCTACCATCAACGGCACTACTCAGGCGCTGTCGCGCAACATAGTCTGTCTGGCGCGCGGCAATGCAAAACTGCTGCCGATAATCTTCTTCATATTCGGTGCGATCATATCCGCGGCGGGCGCGGGCGGACTTATCGTGGCGGTTATCATGCCTATCGCGCTGTTCGTGGCCGTGGAAAACGGCATATCGGTGCTGATGATGAGCCTTGTAACGATGGGCGGCATAATGGTGGGCGGCCTGTCCCCGCTGGCCATAAATGGTATCGTGGCACAGCAGTTGTCGGTTGAGAACGGCGTAATCGCCGAGGGGCTGAGCGGTTATATGCCGCTGTGGGGCGCTTACGCGGCGGCGATGGGCGTATTCTCCATCGCGGCGTACTTCATACTGGGCGGCCTCAAGCCTAAGGCAGTTAACGCGGAAAAGCCGCATTTCGTGGGCTTTGACCGTAACCAGACGATGACCCTTATCGCGATAATCGTGGTTCTGGTGGGCGTAATATTCTTTGGTCAGAACATCGGCCTTATCTCGTTTGCGTGCGCAGGTCTGCTGCTGATGCTGGGCGCGGTAGATCAGAAGAAGGCAATCGCCGCGATTCCGTGGAGCACGATCATCCTTATATGCGGTATGTCGGTGCTTATATCGGTAGTCAATAAGTGCGGCGGTATCGATTTCCTGTCCGAAAAGCTGGAAGGCGTAATGACCGAAAAAAGCGCACAGCCGATCATGGTAGTGCTGGGTGGCCTGATGGGCGCTGTGTCGAGCGGCACGGGCGTTGTAATGCCCACGCTGATCCCGCTGTCGACTGAACTGAGCGGCACATTGGGCATGTCGGCGCTGTCGCTGGTAATCGGCGTAATCGTGGGTACTAACGGCGTTGTAATCAGCCCGCTGTCCACGGTAGGCGGCATATGCGTAGGCTGCGCGCCCGAGTCGGTTAATAAGGATAAGCTGTATAACCAGCTGCTTCTGTCGGCCGTATTGTTCATAGTGCTCAGCACCGCAGCGTCGGCGATTGGCCTGTTCGGTGTGTTCGGCTGATAAAATAAATATTTGAAATGTTTTAAAGGCTTGCACTTGTTGCAAGCCCTTTGTTTATTTTGGCATTTTGGAATGGACGTTTATTGTTTATAGAAGCCGCGAATATGAGCTGTTCGATTATAGTAACGCCACTTCCCGCGCGCACTTTGATCTATGGTGCGCGCGGGCACGTAATGCCGCGAATATAGACTGTTCGATTATCGTAACGCCGCTTCCCGCGCGCGCTTTGATTTATGGTGCGCGCGGGCATGACTAGCCGCTCATACAGCCAGTAGCGCGGCAGATGAGTATATTTTCGC
>OLPU01002627.1_pt1 | contig 11723 bp, 9 predicted proteins | sample 1673111 | NCBI WGS metagenome assembly OLPU01 (sample SAMEA3136755, study PRJEB25190) | human gut metagenome | reverse complement strand
CAGCGTATGCCCGAGGTGTTTGCCCTGCGCAATCACGCCGCACATCTCATATGGGCGACCCATTATCGCGCTTGCGCCCGCAATGTCGCCCTCGGCGAGGTATTGACGTATGCGCGTAGAGGACGCGGCGCCGCCCATCACCTCGACCGGCGGCACGATCGTAACGTCAAAGCCCAGCTCGCGACCAAACGCCTTCAGCTCGTCCACGCCGCACGCGCCCTTGTCGCCGAAGCTGTAATTAAAGCCCGCCACGACCGCGCGCACATGCAGCTTGTCCTTCATTTCCTTTGCAAAGTCCAGCCCGGTATGGCGCGCATAGTCGGGCGTGAAGTCCTCGGCAATAGCCGCATCCACGCCCAGCGCCTTTATCGCCGAGAGCCTTTCATCGAGCGACTGTATGTCGCCCGGCGCACGCTCAGGGCACAGCACGCTGACCGGGTTCTGCTTAAACGTAACCACGACCGCGCTTACGCCCAACGCGCGCGCCTGACGCACGGCCTCGCTTATCAGCGCGGCATGACCCATGTGTACTCCGTCGAACATGCCCAGCGCCGCGACGCATTCTCCGCCCGCGCGCGCGTAGGCTTCCATAGTATCGTATAGCTGCATCCTCAGTCCTCCGGCTCAAACAGCATAGCCTTAAACCGCGTCTCGTCGCCGTCGCGCTCGACTATGCCCGCAAAGCTGTATCCGGCGGGCACATCGCCTGATTGTGCGTCGCGCTCCAATGTATCGATGTCCGCCTCACGATTGACGTACAGCCGTATCGCCCCCGGCGCGTCCACGTCGCCGCGTAATTTGTCTATCGCCAGCCGGTTGCCGCAGCGCAGGCGCGCATACAAATCGCTGCCGCACAGCACGCGCGGCATGTGGTTTATCGGCGCGTCGATAGGCATAATGTGCGCGTTTAAGTCCGCGTCAACCTGCTCCAGCGTGCACGCATCGGCTATCGAAAACCCGGCGCTGAACGTGCGCAGCAGAAAGCGCATGTACGCGCCGCAGCCCAGCGCCCGGCCTATGTCGTGGCACAGCGCGCGTATGTACGTGCCCTTGGAGCATTTAACGCGCAGCAGATACCCGTCCTGCGCGCCCCTGCCCAGGTATTCCAGTTCATGTATAGTCACCGGCCGGGGCTGGGGCGCTACCTCGCCACCCGCGCGGGCTATGTCGCACATCTTGCGACCGCCCACCTTGAGCGCGCTGAATGCGCTGGGCACCTGCATTATGCCGCCCCGGAACTGGCTTAGCACATTGATAAGCGCTTCTTCCGACGCGGGCGGGTTATGCTCGCCCACGGGCGCGCCCTGCGCATCCTGCGTATCGGTGGCTACACCCAGTGCGATTTCGCATATATATTCCTTTTCGCCGGTCATTATGTAGTCGCTCAACCGCGCGGCGCGCCCCACCATTACCGGCAGCACGCCCGCCGTCTCGGGGTCCAGCGTGCCCGCGTGCCCCACCTTTATGCCGCGCGGCAGGCGTTTGCGCACGTATACTACCGCGTCCGACGAGGTCATGCCCGGCGGCTTGAGCAGGTTTATAAATCCGTCCATTCAAGTCCTCTCGCGGCGCGTATGCGCCGTTGTGGTTTTTTAATCAGCGGCCTTCCGCGCGCGCAATTTCGTCGCTCAGTTCCGACGCGATTATCGCGGCGCACTCATCCAGACCGCCTACCAATGTACAGCCCGCCGCCGCCGCGTGACCGCCGCCGCCGTGCATTAGCGCAACGCGGCTCACGTCCACCTCGCCCAGCGAACGCAGCGAAGCCTTTACCCGACCGCCGGTCTGCTCGCGCAGCACGCCCTCGGTCTCGGTGCCGTAGTTGACTATGCCCTCGCAGTCGGCGTTGGCCGCGCCGAACTCATTCAGCATAAGCTTGCTTACCTTAAATATAGCTACTTTGCCGCCGTCGAGCAGCTGCATCTGGGACACCGCCGCGCCCAGCAATTGAGTGCGCGCCACGGTGCGGAGTCTAAACATGCGGCGCGTGATCTCGTCCGGGTCTGCGCCCGCATCCAGGCACTTCGCGCCCGCGCGCAGCGTGCGGCCGTCGGTCGATGGATAGCTGAAGTTGCCGGTGTCGGTCGTTATGCCTACATACAGGTTTTCAGCCATCGAGGGCGTAAGCGGTATGCGCAGTCTGTCCATCAGCTCCACCACCATTACACCGGTTGCGGCCGCGTCGCGGTCGATCAGGTTTACGTCGGCAAAGGCAGGGTTAGTGGCGTGGTGGTCGATCAGCGCGCGCTCGCGTATTTCGGGCATCAGGCACGAACCGGCGCGCAGTTCGTCGCTCACGTCGCAAAACAGCAGCGAGCGGAGCATAAAAGGCGCGCATTCGGGCGAGCATACGTCCATCACGCCCGGCATGAAGTGATACATATCGGGTATCGCGTCCTGGCACAGCGTGCAGGCGTTTTTGCCCATCTTCCTCAGCGCCTCAGCCAGCGCCAGACCGCTGCCCAGCGTGTCGCCGTCGGGCGATACGTGGCATACCACGCCTATGTCTTCGTGGCATTTAATCCATTCGGCCAGCTCGGCGGCCGTATTATTCTTCGGATTCAGAAGGTTTTGAGGCATCCCTTTTCACCGCTTCATCTATCAATTTGGTCATACGGCTGGCATATTCCATGTTGGTGTCCAGCTCGAAAATCAGCTCGGGCGTATACCGCAGATCGACGCGATGGCCGAGTTCGCGGCGTAAAAAGCCCGCGGCGCTCTTGAGCGCGTCCATCACGCCCTTGCGCTTTTCTGGTTCCAGCACGCTCACATATACCTTGCAATACCTCAAATCGCGCGTCACGTCGGCGTGCGTTATCGAAAACGTGCCCGAGAAGCGCGGGTCGCGCAAATCCTCGCGTATGAGCTTGTCCAGCTCGCGGCGCACCTCCTCCGAGATGCGGTCAATTCTGTTATAAGCCATTCAAATCTCCTTAAATCTATCCAGTCGGGTTTAGTCTTTTCTGATTGAGTTCAGAAAGCTGCGGTTAAGTCAGTTAACGCCGCGCCGCTGTCTGCGCTATGTTACCTCAGCCTGCTATGACAGGTCCGGCAGTTCACAGCGCAACGTTTGCTCAGAGTGCGGGCGGTCGCCACGCGAAACCACGCCTGCCGCCTGCCCTTACAAAATGCCTAAGCGATTAATCACCGCGGCGCCAGCGCCGCGAAAAAGTTAAAACGCCGCGCACAGCAAAAGCCCATGCGCGGCGCAAAATCATCAGTCCTTGATTTCTTCCATCACGAAGCACTCTATAACGTCGTTTTCCTTGAGGTCGTTATAGTTCTCGATGCCGATACCGCATTCAAAGCCCTGCGCCACTTCCTTGGCGTCGTCCTTGAAGCGCTTGAGCGATGCGATCTTGCCCTCGTGAATTACGATATTGTCGCGCAGCAGTCGTATCTGGGCGTTGCGCTGAATCTTGCCGTCGGTTACATAGCCGCCGCCGATGGTACCCACACCGGATACCTTAAACACCTGACGGATCTGTGCGTGGCCAAGGATGACTTCCTTGAACTTGGGCGCGAGCATACCCTTCATGGCGGCCTGAATCTCCTCAATCGCGTCGTAAATTACGCGGTAGAGGCGTATGTCGATCTGGTCGCGCTCGGCCAGCTGAGCGGCCTTGCTGTCGGGGCGCACGTTGAAGCCGACGATTATCGCGTTGGACGCGGAGGCCAGCATTACGTCGGTCTCGTTGATCGCGCCTACGCCGCCGTGGATGATCTTTACGTGCACTTCATCGTTGCTCAGCTTTTCAAGCGACTGCTTGACGGCCTCGACGCTGCCCTGTACATCGGCCTTTACGATGATATTCAGGTCCTTTACGCCGTTGCCGATCTGGCTAAACAGATCGTCCAGCGAAGCCTTGGAATCGTTCTTGACCAGCGCCGCGCGCAGCTTCTGCTTGCGCTCCTCGGCGACGAGGCGGCTGAGCTTGTCGTCCTCGACCGCGCTGATCTGGTCGCCCGCCTCGGGCACGTCGTTGAAGCCGATTACCTCGACAGGCATCGAGGGGCCGGCTGAGGTCACGCGCTCGCCGCGGTCGTTGACCATCGCGCGCACGCGGCCATATGCGGTGCCCGCGACGATGGTGTCGCCGGTGTGCAGCGTACCGTTCTGTACCAGCACGGTAGCTACAGGGCCGCGGCCCTTATCCAGCTTGGCCTCGACGATTATGCCGCGCGCCATGCGGTCGGGGTTTGCCTTGAGGTCGAGCACTTCGGCCTGAAGTATTACCATCTCCAGCAGCGAATCCACGCCGTCGCCGGTAAGCGCGGACAGCGGAACCATGATGGTATCGCCGCCCCACTCCTCGCACACGAGGCCGTATTCGGTCAGCTGGGTCTTGATGCGCTCGGGATCGGCGCCGGGGCGGTCGCACTTATTGATGGCGACGATTATCGGCACATTGGCGGCCTTGGCGTGGTTAATGGCCTCAATCGTCTGAGGCATTACGCCGTCGTCGGCGGCCACGACAAGGATTGCGATGTCGGTGCACTGAGCGCCGCGCGCGCGCATGGCGGTGAACGCTTCGTGACCGGGGGTATCGAGGAAGGTAATCTGCTGGTCGTTTACGGTCACGGTGTATGCGCCGATGTGCTGGGTTATGCCGCCGGCCTCGGTCGCGGTTACGCGGGTCTTGCGGATGTAGTCCAGCAGCGAGGTCTTACCATGGTCAACGTGACCCATGATGGTGACGACCGGCGGACGTGTGATGAGCTTGGACTCATCGTCCTCAACATTCTCATCGCTGAGGAAGTCCTCGGCGGTCTTATCCAGCTTCAGCTCCAGCTCGATGCCGAAGTCGGAGCAGATCAGAAGCGCCGTGTCGTAATCCAGATCGGAGTTGATGGTGGCCATGATGTCCAGACCCATCAGCTTCTTTATTATCTCACCCGCGGGCTTACCTATACGCTCGGACAGATCGCGCACCGTGATGGTCTCGGCGGTCATGAAAGCCTTTTCGATCTTGATCGGCTCCTGCTTGACCGCGGCCTTCTTGCTCTTGGCGCGCTTGCCGCCGCGTACGTACTCGTCATCCATATAGGACGGCGCGGCGCTCTTGGCCAGCTGCCTGCGGTTCTTAGCTACATGCTCCGGGTCATGCTGGCGCACGTAGTTCTTCTTGTTGGGATCGTAATTGGATACGCGCTCCTTCTCGACCGTAGGCGCGAGATCGCTGGCGGGCTTGCGGCCCATCGGGCGCTGACCTGCACCGCCGGAACGCGGCGCGCCGCCGGGCGCGGGACGCGGGCCGCCCATGCCGGGACGTGCGGGTCTGTCGCCCTGCGGACGGTTAAATCCGCCCTGAGCGCCCTGACCTGCGGGGCGGCCATACGGGCCCTGGCGGTTGTCGCCCTGCTGCACAGGACGGCCATATGGGCCCTGCGGGCGCGCGCCGGGCTGAGCCGGACGGCGATCGCCCTGCTGCGCATTTCGCGGCTGATTCTGGTTCTGCGTCGGAGCGCTGCGACGCTCGCCCTGACGGTTATTGTTATCCGGGCGGCGGTCGGGCTGAGTCTCAGCGGGCTTTGCCGCGGGCGCTGCTTCGGCTGCGCGCGCCGCTTCTTGAGCGGCCTCGGCGGCCTTGGCGGCGCGGGCCTGCGCTTCGGCGGCCTGAGTAGCCTCGTTCTGCGCCGCGAACTGGTCGGACGAAAATGCGTTCATGAATACGGGCGCTTCCACGCGCGCGTCCTTGCGCTTTTCTTCCTGCTTCTGAGTTTCGCTGGCGGTGAGCTTATCCTCGAGCGCCTTCAGCGCACGCAGCGCGTCCTGCGCCTGCTTGCGCGATTTCGATACGGTTTCAAGCAGCCTGCCCGCATTGGAGGCAACTTCCTTGGTTGCGTCCTGTACCTTGACTTTGGCCATCTAAATTATGCACCCCCGCGTATTGCAATCGGTAAATATCAATTTTCAGTCTCCACTAGAGTGTGTCTCAAAAAGGAAAATTCGCAAGTTCGAGTGGATTTTGCGTCAGTTCAAGGAAGAAACCCGAAGGCTTAGCAGCGCTAAGTCGAGGGTTGATGACGCAGAAATGGCGCAAAAGACGCCGAAATTGCGGATTAGGGAATTTTTGAGACACACTCTATCTGACTAACATTATTGAGCGTCTTTTCGATGCTCTTTGAAATGCCCTCGGCAAGTTTTGCATCCTGCACGACGGCGGTCCTGCGGTTCGGTTTGCCGACCGAGCGCCCCAGTTGACCGGCCTTCAGCGCGATCAGTTTTACATTATGGTACGCTGAAGCGTCGCGGAACTTCTTTAACGTGCCGGGCGATACCCCCTCGTCGATCAATATGAGCGCCGCGCGATCCGCGCGTATTACATTAAGACAGGCTTCCTCTCCCAATGTCAGCTTGCCCGCGCGCATTGCGATTCCGATAAGGCCCACGGCCTCGCCCGCGCTCACTGCTTGGCCTCCGGAGCGTCCGCTCCTTCGCTCAGCGCGTCCATCAGTTGCTGATAGACTTCCTTATCCACCGGACACTCGAACGCCTTGGCGAGCAGGTTGGCCTTCATCGCCTTTTTAAGGCATTCGGGATCGTGGCAGATATACGCGCCTCTGCCGGGCGCGCGCCCCACCCTGTCCAGCGCAATCGCGCCCTCGGGCGAGCGGACTATGCGCGCCATCTCGCGCTTGGGCTTCATCTCGCGACAGCCCAGGCACATGCGCATGGGAATCTTTTTAGGTTTGGGCGGCATACGTCCCTCCCTTCCGGGCGCATCTGAGCGCCCCGTGTATTTATATGATTATTCGGCCTGAGGAGCTTCGGCGGTTTCTGCCGCGCCGGTTTCCTCGACCGCCTCATCGGGCTTATCCTCCGGCTCGCTGTCCAGACCCAGCAAGGCCTGCTCGGCCTGACTCTGGCTCTTTATGTCTATGCGCCAGCCGGTCAGCTTCGCGGCCAGTCGGGCGTTCTGGCCCTCCTTGCCGATTGCCAGCGACAGTTGATTGTCGGGCACTATCACGCGGGCAGCCTTATCCTTTTCGGACACATAGACATTAAGCACGCGCGCGGGATTTAAGGCGTTTGCGATGTACTCAGCCGGATCGGCCGACCACTTGATTATATCGATCTTTTCGTCCTTCAGCTCGTTTACCACGTTTTCCACGCGCATACCGCGCGGGCCTACGCACGAGCCTACCGGATCTACCATAGGATCGGTGGACGTTACGGCCATCTTGGTGCGGAAGCCGGCCTCGCGTGCAATTGACTTAATCAGCACAATGCCGTCGCGAATCTCGGGCACTTCGATTTCGAAAAGGCGCTTGATCAGACCCGGATGTATACGGCTTACCAATACCTGCGGGCCCTTGAGCTGGCGCTGTACCTCCAGTACGTACACCTTTATGCGGTCGTTAATATGGTATTCCTCGCCCGGCATCTGATTGCTTTCGTCGAGCAGCCCCTGCGTATGACCCAGATCGACTATTACCTGCTTACCCTCTATACGATCGATTATCGCGGTAAGTATCTCGTTTTCCTTCTCGACATATTCATTATATATGCTGCCGCGCTCGGCCTCGCGTATGCGCTGCACGACCACCTGCTTTGCGGTCTGGGCGGCTATACGGCCAAACTTGCGCGGAGTAACCTCTATATCGACCTGATCGCCCACCTGATAATGCGGGCGTATCTGATGCGCCGCATCCAGCGAGATTTCCTCGCTGTCGTTTTCAACCTCGTCCACGACCTTTTTATTGGCATAGACGTGCACGTCGCCCGTGGCCGAATCTATCGATACGCGCACGTTGCTGGCGTTGTAATTGCGCTTGTAAGCCGATACCAGCGCCAGTTCTATCGCGCTTAGCAGCACGTCCTTATCTATATTGCGTTCCTTTGTAAGCGCGTCCAGCGCGCTGATAAACTCCGCACTCATGTCCCGGATTTCCCTCCATCATGGTCTTTCTCATGGTCATTGTTATCGGCGCCTTCGGTTTCGCGCTCCAGTTGGTCGAACAGGGGGCTGTCCATCTCGTCGTCGTCCAGCGTCATGCGTATCTGCGCTATGTCCGCACGCTTGAGCGCCTTCATCGCGCCGCCCGCGTCCAGCGTCACGGTTTCGGCGTCAAACGCTGCAAGTTTGCCCCGCAGCTGCTTTACGCCGTCCATCTGGCGGTAAAAGCGCGCCTCGACCGTCTGACCCAGCGCGCGCTCGAAGTCGCAGTCGCGCTTGAGCGGCCTGTCCGCGCCGGGCGACGTTACTTCCATATAATCATAGTCAATATCCTGCGCGTACTTGAGCGCGCGGCGGTGGAAGTTTTCGCAATCGTCCAGCGAAACGCCGCCCTCCGCGTTCTTATCGATAGTAAAGCGCAGGACGCTACCGGTGCTTTCGCGGGCCATGACCACGTCCACCAGCTCAAGTCCCAAAGCGTCGGCTTCTTCCTCAGCCCTGCGCCTTACCCCGGCCAGCGACTGACTGGGCTTTTTTGCACGTCCGGCCATGAGCCCACCTCCTTATTATATTGCGCGCGCGTCCATATCAACAATAAAGAGCGGGTTTGTATCCGCTCTTTCTCAAATGCAATACGTCACGCGGTCGCCTTATGCGCCCTAAGGCCCTGCATAAAGACCCGCGCATACACTTCTTCCCGAATATTATATCACTTAATGCGGCTAAATACAACTGCTGCAACCAAAACTTCACGCGTAAAACGGCCTCCCACGCGCCGATGCAATGCGGCTTATCCCCTGCGCGGCGCGTGAACTTTTACGCGCCGCGCCGCGTCAAATACTTACATGTATTATGCGCCGCCGCGCGCGGCTTCGGGAGGTATCGATTTGCTCAGGCGCACTATACTTACGCTGGCGCTGCTTACGCTGTTTCTGACTGCCGGGAGCGCGTTTGCCGACGCGGGAGCGGAGCTGTATCCGTTTTACGACGGCCAGGCGTACCGGCTGATGGACTCAAACGGCGATATGCTGAGCGACCTAAGCTGCGACTATATAAGCGCGATTCAGCTTGACGACGGTCAAAAGCGCTTCGTCGCGTTCATGAGCGACGAAAACGGCAGCCGCGCGGTGCTGCTGGATGCAAAGGGCCAGCCGCTCACCGATCAGGACTACGAATCGATATATTATCAAGACGGCGCGCTAATGACCGTGAAAAACGGCCTGTGCGGCATAATCGACGAAAACGGCGACGAGCTGCTGCCGGTAAAGTACACATCGATAGTGCCCACCGGCGAGGGCGCGTTTTTCACCTCCACCGACGACCCGTTCGACGGCATCGCCGACGAGATATATCTGACATACCCGGACGGCAAGTGCCGGTACTTGGGCGTAAGCGGCGGGCTGTACGGCGCGTTTTCGGAAGGGCTGCTCTGCACCGCGTCGCGCGACGGACTGTACGGGTATCTGGATACCGACGGCAAATGGGTAATCGCGCCGGTGTACGAGCACGCAGCCGACTTTTCGGGCGGGCTGGCCGAGGTTATGCGCGGCGACTTATACGGACTTATCGATAAGCAGGGCAATCTGGTACTGCCTATCAAATACGACTTCATATCCTCGTCCGCGTCCACGGGCGACGACGCGCGCATAATCGTCGCGATAGCCGACGGCTCGGCGGCGATATACGACCGCGCCAGCATGATGCCCATTGCGATGGTAAGCAACGTGCAATACGCATTCCTGCCCACGGCGGGCACGGCGATGCTGCTAAACGGCGAAACGATCAGGCTGTACAGTCTGGCGGGGCACAGCGTCGAGCTGGACGTGGGCATAAACGATTCAGTCGAGGTGCTAAGCGACACGCAGGTTTTCGTATCCGACCCGCAGACCATGACGGCCAGCATAATCGACATATCCGGCAGCGGCGAACCGGCGGTCGAGTTCACTGACACGGCGAGCGCCTACCCAATGTTCAACGGCGCTGAGATAAATGCGATATGCGTAGGCCGCGATGATGGCGCGCACACGCTGTGGGGTGTATACGCGCTGGACGGGAGCGAGATACTGCCGGTTGAATACGATTCGATAGTGCAGACCTGTGACGGCGTATTTTCGGTCAAGGCAGGCAGCGAATGCGGGCTTATCCGCGCGGACGGCGAGTGGATTTTCCGAAACGACAACACAGGCGGCAGTTCGGAGGATAACTCCGATTACTCCGATACTGTTGAGGCTGAGACGGATTATTGATTCCCGGTTTGTTAGTGCCCTGCGCCCTGCCCTTATCATATTAAATGCCTTTTGCATATAAAAGACAACCGCCCCGCATTGTGCAGGCAGACTGCACTGTGCGGGGCGATTTCGTTTGCGTTTGCGTGCTTACATCATGTCGAACAGGCTCATCTGGCTGGTTTCGGGCATACCTTTAAGGCAGCCAAACTTACGCAGAAGTTCTATCGTAGCCTTTCCTATGTGGCGCTTTAGCATATCCTCGACCGATATGAACGGGCCTTCCCTGCGCGCGTCCACGACCACCTGCGCGGCGTTCGCGCCCAGGCCGGGTATCGCGGTGAACGGGATAAGCAGTTCGTGATCGCTCTTAATCACAAACTGATCGACCTCGCTCTCGTACAGGTCGCACGGCAGCAGCACCATGTGGCGCGCGTGCATTTCAAGGAGGATTTCGAGCATCGTGACAATGTTGGCCTCCTTGGCGCTTATGTCCTTGCCCTTGTCGTCCAGCGCCACCAGCTGTTCCAGTATGTCGTTGGCGCTGCCCATCATTATGGACGCGTCGAACACGTCAAGGTTGCGCTGCAGGTAACACTTATAGTACGCCACGGGATAGTACACCTTAAAGTACGCTATGCGCAGCGACATCGTGACGTATGCGACCGAATGCCCCTTGGGGAACATGTACTTTATCTTTTTGCAGGAGTCGATGAACCATTCGGGCGTGTTATGCTCGTTCATGGCGGATTCCATCTCGGGTTTGAGTCCCTTGCCCTTACGCACGGATTCCATCGTGGTGAAGGCCATTTTAGGCTCAAGTCCCTGCTTTATCAGGAAGTTCATTATATCGTCGCGGTTGCATATGCAGTCCTTCAATTGTGCCTGACCGCTCTTTACCAGCTCCTGCGCGTTGCCCAGCCACACGTCGGTACCGTGGCTCAGGCCCGCTATGCGGATAAGTTCCTCCATCGTATGCGGCTGAGTCTCCTCCAACATGCCGCGCACGAAGCGCGTGCCGAACTCGGGTATGCCCAGCGTGCCCGACTTGCAGCCGTATATCTGGTCGGGCGTCACGCCCAGCGCCTCGGGCGATGTGAAAAGGCTCATCACCTTTGGGTCGCCCAGCGGCACCTGCTTGGGCGATATGCCGGTTATATCCTGCAATGCCCTCAGCATGGTCGGGTCATCGTGACCCAGACAGTCCAGTTTGACCAGCACGTCGTGCATGGAGTTGAAGTCGTAGTGGGTCGTGATTATGTCGGTATCGTTGTCGTCGGCGGGGTGCTGTATCGCGGTAAACTGGTATATCTCGTAATCCTTGGGCAGCACGACTATGCCGCCCGGGTGCTGGCCGGTGGTGCGCTTTACGCCCACGCAGCCCGCGACCAGGCGATCCTTTTCGGCGCGCGTGGCGTGCAGACCGCGTTCTTCGAGATACTTGTTGACGTAGCCGTAGGCTGTTTTTTCAGCCAGCGTGCCTATCGTGCCCGCGCGGAACACGTTGCCCTTGCCGAAAAGCTCCTCTATATAGGCATGTGCGCGCGGCTGGTACACGCCCGAGAAGTTAAGGTCTATATCGGGCACCTTGTCGCCG
>OLPU01002626.1_pt1 | contig 11730 bp, 8 predicted proteins | sample 1673111 | NCBI WGS metagenome assembly OLPU01 (sample SAMEA3136755, study PRJEB25190) | human gut metagenome | reverse complement strand
CGACATCCACGCAGGCGGTGTCGATGTTAAATTGGCAGGATATAATTCTTCTCATAGCGATTTCTCCTTGTGTTTCAGTTGTTCTTTCGGTGTTTCTTTCAGCAGCTTTTGCAGAACATCGTTCCCGATTCTGCCGACCAGCGCATCCAGCTTGTCCTTTGCTTTGTGCAACTCCTGATTTTCCATTTTCAGCCGAACCATTTCGTGAGTCTGGTTCCAGTTTGCCGATTTGAAAGCGATATTTTCTTTTTCGAGCTTCTGCACCCTGGCTTTCAGTTCGGTGTTTTCCCGAAAGAGCGAGCGGGCGTATTTCAGGAGCTTTCCCAGAATCGGAAGCGCTTTTTTCTCCCGAAACGCCTTGCCGGATTCCAGTATTCCGGCTTCCGGAAGCAGCCGTTCGGGATCGTCGTATTTCCGGACAAATTTCTCGGTATTTTTGAGAATGGGCGCGATATCGTCGAGCTGTTCCTGCTTTTCGGAAAGTGTGGTTTCGGCAGTCGCTGTCTGTTCCTGCAATGCGCCGATTTTGGTTTCGAGCGCGGCGACTTCCTTGCTTCGTTCCTGCTTCTTATAATCCAGAACGGAGAGATGTTCCTCGTGCGTTCCTTTCTGCTCCCATTCGATATCATGCCGCGCCATGATGGAGGCAAGCGCCTGCTTTTCGGATTCAATCCACTGGTTCAGCTCAGTGTGACTTTTTGTGCCGCCCGTAAAGCCAAGCGCTTCCAATGCCTTTTTGAGCGACACGCGGGTTTCGAGTCCGCGCTTACTGCTGGTTGTGAACGGAATGAAATCAATATGAAGATGCGGCGTGGCTTCATCCATGTGCAGGTGAGCAGAGAACACGCGCAGCGTTGGGTTGCGCTGCTGGAAGGACTGCATGTATTCGTCGAGCATCTGCCGGGCAAGCTGTCCGTTTTCGGATGAAGCGTTCATATCGTCTTTGTTTCCGATCTGGATGATGAGTTCTTCAAACAGCTTTTCCTGCTTGCCCGTGCGGATTTTCTCGTAGTAATCGTCGATGATGCGATCTTTGCGTGTCTGCTTCTCGTTGTAGCGAGCCAGCGCATCGTCAAACAGTTCGTGATAGACGGCTCGGATGTCCTCATTGCGGTATTCGACGTTGAGCGGCGTTCGGCTGGAATCGACGTTCTCAGCGATGAATTGACGGCTGTTGTGCGACAATGAGCCTTTGCCGCGCATGGCGGAGATGGTTCTTTTCACGGAGCCTCCTTTCTTGTGCGGGGTTGGGTTGCCGGGGTTCTGTTACTCTTGTCAAGAGTAACGCAAAAGCACTTTTGACACTTCGCATCAAAAGCGCCCTTGCGCTCTCCGAGGGGGAACGGGGGGTGCGACGCGGGCTGGAGGCTTTTCCGTGGCGTCTCTGCGAAGGGGCTTGTTTTTAAGGAAAATCCGGTTGAATCCATACTTTGATTCAAACTATGGATATGGTATAATGAAGCGGATATGGATGGCGATGGATAGAGCTGTCTGATGAAAAACGGATATGAAGATTCATACGCTAGAACACTGTGCCGAAAACAACGAAGATTCGTAGCGGCAGACATAAACAATCTGTTTATAGAATCTTGAAATGCTCGTGATAGCAGCCGGATTCAAGGAGGAAAACAAGGTGGCGAAAATTCAGTCAGTTGAACCGAACATTGCTGATCTTGCGAATGGTTGGTTGAAAGCATACGGACTCGATTATAAGCTCGAACAGGAGTCGCTTAACGCGGAAATTGACCAAGCGCTAAACGACTATTATTCAAAAAACGGAGGGGATGGCGGAAATCGTCCAGATGCAAAGCTGCTTTTGCAGGACAAGAACCTAGTGCATTACCCTGTTTTGATCGAATACAAGGGCTATAAGGATAGACTTGTTGCGTTGGACGCCGATGGTAAAGTTGCAAATAAAACCGCCAAAAATCAGCCCGATTTCAAGCATATCAATTCTTTTGCTGTGAACGGCGCGGTGCACTATGCAAATGCACTTTTACATTACACAAGTTACACTGATATCATCGCGATTGGTATGACTGGTTACAAGAACGATGCCGGAAAATTGGAATATGAAATCGGCGTATATTATGTTTCCAAAAGCAACTTTGGTATCGGGCAGAAAGTTGATGATTACACAGATTTTTCCTTCCTGAAAAAGAGTAATTTTGATGGCTTCATTGAAAAAATCAAACGTCTTCAGCTTTCGCAGGAAGAAATTGAAAAGCTCAAGGAACATCGCGAGCAGGAGATCAATGCCAGTCTTGTAAAATTAAATAACGACATCTATAACAATGAAAAGGGTTTGAGCGAGCGTGATCGCGTCTATCTGGTGGCTGCATCCATCATTGCAACGCTTGGCGTTCCCGGAAAGGTTGCCGCGCTTGAAAAATCTGAGCTGAAATCTTCAAACGAGGAGGGGAACCGCGACGGCGACATCATACTCCGTAAAATCAAAGCATTTCTGAATGAAAAGAATCTGCCGCAGGAAAAACGTGATTTGATTGTCCGAACATTACAAAACACATTGACAACGGATAATATCAACAAGGTTGAAAACGGAGAAAGTCAGCTTAAACGTGTATTTACAAAAATTATTGATGATCTCGGCATATACTATAAAATCGGCCTGACTACCGATTTCACAGGTAAACTTTTTAATGAGATGTATAGCTGGCTGGGCTTTTCGCAGGATAAACTGAACGATGTTGTTTTGACACCCTCCTATGTCGCTACTCTTTTGGTAAGACTTGCGAGGGTGAATAAGGATTCCTATGTATGGGACTTTGCAACCGGTTCGGCTGGCCTTCTTGTCGCGGCTATGAATGAAATGCTCAACGACGCGAAGGATAAAATAAAGTCTCCTGATCAATTGGCACAGAAATCTGTTGAAATCAAGGCCAATCAACTTTTGGGCCTTGAAATTCTGTCGGAAGTGTATATGCTTGCTATCCTCAATATGATTCTGATGGGTGATGGCAGTTCCAATATTCTAAATAAGGACTCGTTGAAAGAATTCGATGGAAACTATGGCTTCAGCAAGACGGATGAAAAGTTTCCCGCGGACGCGTTTGTTCTAAATCCGCCGTATTCCGCGCCCGGAAATGGCATGATATTTGTTGAAAAAGCTCTATCAATGATGAACAATGGCTATGCCGCGATTATTATTCAGAATTCCGCAGGCAGTGGCAAAGCGATAGAGTATAATAAAAAGATATTAAAGCATAGCACCTTGCTTGCAAGCATCAAAATGCCGATAGACTTGTTTATTGGTAAATCCAGTGTTCAGACAAACATATATGTTTTCCGTGTTGGAGAAGCGCATCAAAAGGACGATGTTGTAAAATTCATAGACTTCTCGGTCGATGGATATACGAGAACGAACCGAAAAAAGGCAAGCTGTAATCTACGAGATACTGACCATGCCAAAGAACGCTATCAGGAGCTTGTCGATCTGGTGCGCTTCGGTAAATCAAAGCTGAGCATTTTTACGGAAAAAGAATACTATGAGGGCAAGATTGATCCCGAAAATGGCGCGGATTGGAATCAGACAGCGCCGATTGACACAAGACCTACTTTGGAGGATTTTAAGAAAACAGTCAGCGATTATCTGGCATGGGAAGTATCCAGCCTTTTGAAAAATCAGAATATGGAGGATGAACGCCTGGGAAAATGAATGCCTCACTTAACGAGAAGTTGAGGAACGTTAAGTGGGGCGAATTTAAGCTTGGGGAATTATTTGAGGTTGTTTCTTATAAGAAATGCTTTGATGCAAACAAAGTAACGATACTAGAAAAGGGCGGACATCCGTACATCGTTCGTCAAGGCACGGAAAATGGTCAAAAAGGTAATATTGATGCACCGACCAAATATCTTAACCCGGGAAATACAATATCTTTCGGACAAGATACAGCTACAATGTTTTATCAAGAAAAGCCATATTTTACGGGAGATAAAATAAAGATACTAAAACCGAGGTATTTAAGGTTTGGCAAAAGCAATTCTCAATTTTTCCTCACAGCAATGGAAAAAGCATTTTATGCATTTGCTTGGGGAAGCTCAAGATTTAATGTCCAGACATTGAATGAACAGGTAGTTATGCTTCCGATATGTTGTGATGGTGAAATCGACTTTGATTTTATGGATAAATTTATAGCGGAGCTGGAGGCGGAGCGAATAGCGGAGCTTTCCGCTTACTTAACAGTAAGCGGACTGGATAATTGTGAATTATCCAGTGATGAAGTGCAAGCACTTCAAGGTTACGCATCCTTAACGTGGGGAACATACAATCTTAAAGAATTGTTTGGTAAATCGACTCGCGGCAAACGATTAAAGGGTGATGATCGTATTCCCGGCGCACTCCCATTTGTTACTGCGGGAGAAGCATCCGAAGGAATTTCTGCGTATATCAGCAATGATGTGGAAATCTTTGAAAAGAATACAACAACTATTGATATGTTTGGCTCGGCGAAATATCGCAATTACCGATACGGAGCAGATGACCATATTGCTGTGGTACATACGGAATCTGTTCCGATGAAAGCGTCAATCTTCCTGACTTCTGCCATTCATAAAGCGTCACATACTGGAAAATTTGATTACGGCCATAATTTCTATGCCAAAGATGCCGATGAGCTGGATATTCAGCTTCCAGCCCAAGATGGCAAACCCGATTATGACGTAATGGCAACGTTGATTTCAGCCGTTCAAAAGATGGTCATCAAGGATGTTGTCCGTTTGGCGGACAGTAGAATTGAGAAAACAAAAGAGCTAACAGGAAACGACGAATAATTCAATGCAAAACGCTGTTCGTTGGATGGTTGGCATTTTAGAAAGTCGCACCATCGCAGGAGTTGAGTGACTGGCTGGTGGCGGAACTGAGAAAAAACAAGGATAATAGAAAAGAGAGCTACCCGATTCAATCATTGAATCAGATAGCCCTCTTTTATGAATAATGAAAACGGTTGTCCAATCGTTGCCACAAGCGGGAATGACATTCGAAAAACTCAGCTATTGCGTCGCTTTTCGGAGGGGGTATCTTATTCCCATTCAACCGTTGCCGGCGGCTTGGTGGTGATATCGTACACGACGCGGTTGACGCGCGGCACTTCGTTGACGATGCGCGCGCTGACCTTGGCGAGCAGATCGTAGGGCAGGCGCGCCCAATCGACGGTCATAAAGTCGTCGGTCGTCACGGCGCGGATGGCCAGCACGAAATCGTGCGTGCGCTCGTCGCCCATCACGCCGACGGTGCGGGTGTTGGTCAGCACGGTGAAATACTGGTTGACGTCGCGCTCAAGACCGGCCAGCGCGACTTCCTCGCGCAGAATCGCGTCGCTCTCGCGAACGGTTTCCAGCTTGTCCGCCGTGATGTCGCCCATGATGCGGATCGCCAGACCGGGGCCGGGGAACGGCTGACGCCAAACCATGTCGTGCGGCATGCTCAGCTCCTCGCCGACCTTGCGAACCTCGTCCTTGAACAGCATGCGGAGCGGCTCCACCAGACCGCCGGTGAACTTCGCGCGCACATCGGCCGGCAGACCGCCGACGTTGTGGTGCGACTTAATCACCGCGCTGCCCTTGACCGAGCCGGATTCGATCACGTCCGGGTAAATCGTGCCCTGCGCGAGGAATTCCACGCCCTCGAGCTTCTTGGCCTCGTCGGCGAAGCAGTAGACGAACTCGCCGCCGATCAGCTTGCGCTTCGTCTCCGGGTCGGAAACGCCCGCCAGCTTGGTCAGGAAGCGGTCGCGCGCGTCCACGATGACCAGATTCACCGGGAACTGCTTGGTGAAGACCTCGCGGACGGATTCGGTTTCGTTTTTGCGCATGAAGCCGTGATCGACGTAAACGCAGGTCAGGCGCTCGCCGATGGCGCGGGAGATCAGCGCCGCCGCGACGGAGGAATCCACGCCGCCGGAGAGGCCGAGCATCACGCGGCCGTTCGGGCCGACCTGCTCGCGGATGGAGGCGATGGCGTTGTCGATGAAGGTGCTCATCGTCCAGTCGCCCGTGCAGCCGCAGACGTTATACAGGAAGTTGGCGATGACCTTCTGGCCCTCTTCGCTGTGCGTGACTTCCGGGTGGAACTGCACCGCGTAGATGCGCTTTTCGGGGTTCGCCATCGCGCAGAACGCGCAGTTTTCGCTGTGGGCGATGGAGGTGAAGCCCTCCGGCGCACGGGTGACGTGGAAGGTGTGGCTCATCCATGCGACGGACTGCGCCTTCATGCCGGCAAACAGCGGGCTGTTGACGTCGAAATCCACCGGGATGCGGCCGTATTCGCGCTGGGCGGCGCGCTCGACGGTGCCGCCGAGGGTGTAGGCCGTCAGCTGCATGCCGTAGCAGATGCCCAGAACCGGGATGCCCTGCTCGTAGATGGCCGGGTCGATATGCGGCGCATCCGCGTCGAGCACGGAAGCGGGGCCGCCGGAGAGGATGATGCCCACCGGCTTCTTTTCAAGGATTTCGGAAAGCGGCGTCAGGTAGGAAACAACCTCGCAGAAAACCTTGGCTTCGCGCACACGGCGGGCGATCAGCTGGGTATACTGCGCGCCGAAGTCCACCAGAACAATTCGCTGCACATTTTGCATCGGATGCGGAACCTCCTTTGGTTGTGAAGAAAAACAAGCCGTCCGCAAAGGGACGTAAGCCATAACCTCTATTCTACACAGTTTTTCGTGCGAAATCAAGAGAAGCCGGGAAAAAGTTCGCCAAACGAGCGCTTTTCGGCAGGTTCGATGAAGGAAGGCGGCCGGTTTGCGCGCTTTTCAACCGCGGACGGTCGTGGTATAATCAAAACAGATTGGAAAACACAGAGGGAGGAACGGCGCATGTTTCAAAATCGGGATACCATCGCGGCGCAGGCGACGGCGGCGGGAGAGGGCGGCGTGGCGATTGTCCGCGTGAGCGGGGCGGACTGCCGGCGGATCATATCGCGCGTATTCCGGGCGAAGAACGGAAAACCGCTGGAAAACCGCGTGCTGACCTACGGCTATGTGATGGAGGATGGCGACGTTGCGGACGAGGCGATGGCCGTGCTGATGCGCGCGCCGCACAGCTACACGCGGGAGGACGTGGCGGAGATTCACTGCCACGGCTCGCAGGCGCTGGTCGGCAAGATTCTGAGGCTGCTGATGGCGGCGGGCGCGCGGATGGCCGAGCCGGGCGAGTTCACTTACCGGGCGTTTCTGAACGGGCGCATTGATCTGGCGCAGGCCGAGGGCGTGATGCGGATGATCCGCGCGGGGAGCGAGCGCGCCATGCGCAGCGCCGTGCGGCAGATGGAGGGCGGCGTTTCCGCGTTCGTGCGGACGGCGCGGGAGGAGATCACGTCCCTGCTGGCGGCCATGGCGGCGGCAATCGACTTCCCGGACGAGGTGGAGGAGACGCAGACCGCGCGGGAGGTGACGGCGGCCTGCAAGGCGATTGCGGCGAAGCTGGCGGCGGCCTGCGACGCGCGGGCGGGGCGCATCGAGGACGAGGGCTTGCGCGTGGTGCTCTGCGGCAGGCCGAACGCGGGCAAGAGCAGCCTGCTGAACGCGCTGCTGGGCGGAGAGCGCGCGATTGTGACGGATATTCCCGGCACGACGCGGGATACGCTGACCGAGGCCGTGCAGATCGGCGGGGTGCGCGTCCTGCTGACGGATACGGCCGGGCTTCGGGAGACGGGCGACGCGGTGGAGCGCATCGGCGTGGAGCGCGCCAAAAAAGCGCTGGCGGAGGCGGATGTGCGGGCGCTGGTGCTGGACAGCGCAAGCCCGCTGACCGAGGAAGACAAGGCGGCGCTTTTCGGCCTTGCGCCGCAGATGATCGTGCTCAGCAAGGGCGACCTCGCGCAGCGGCTGACGGCGGCGGATGTGCGCGCGGCCTTTGGCGACGTGCCGATGGTGACGGTTTGCGCAACGCGCGGCGAGGGCATGGAGGCGCTCCGGGACGCGCTGACGGCGTTCGTTCCGGCGGACGGCGCGGAATCCTCGGCGCTCTCTCAGGCGCGCCATGTGGAGGCGGCCGGACGCGCCCGCGCGGCACTCTGCGACGCGGTGACGGCGATTGAGGACGGCATGCCGCTGGACGTCGCGGCGGTGGATCTGTCCGCGGCGCTGGACGCGCTGGGCGAAATCACGGGCGAAACGATGAGCGAAAGGGTCATCGACGAGGTGTTTGCGAAATTCTGCGTCGGAAAGTAAAAGGGGCTTGCGCCGCATCAGGCCTGCGCGGCCTCTGCTTCCAGAACGGCGCGCCAATCCTCGGGAAACCCGCAGAGCGACAAATCGGCCTCGGGGTAATCGGCTTCCAGCAGCGAAAGCCCCGTGAGCAGGCGCGCAAACACGCGCTCGCGCCCCAGCGCATGCGCGAAGACGAGCAGGAGCGGGAAAAGGCGGTCGCTTTCATACAGGCGCAGATGGTTGGGCAGGAGCGGCTGATCCGGGAGAATCTGGTTGTAGAGCCGGTTGTAATGCGCGCAGATGTTGCGCACATCCACGGCGGCGGCGATCAGGCGCGAAAGCGCCTCCGGCGAGAGGTCGTATTCCCGGCTGACGGCGCGCTGGTCGCCCTCCCGCATGAGGTCAAACAGCGAGCCGAGCATGCCGAAGGTGAACAGTTCGACGGCCGCCCAAATCGGGAATTGGCCGCCGTATTTGATTTTGTGGTGGCGCACGAACGGGAGCGCGCCCTGCCGCTTGACCTCGTTTTTGAATTTGCCGATCAGGCTTTTATGGACGGAAGCGCCGTTGGGCAAAACCTCGGCGCGGAAATTCTCCGCATCCATATAGCCCAGCGAGCCGTAGGTGATGGCCAGCTGATAGGCGATTTTGGCGCGGAGCTGCACCTCGAAAAACTCCAGCACCGGGAGCAGCAGGTGGCGCAGGTTCATGTCAAACCGGTACAGGCCGTACAGCGTCTCCAGCGATACGCCGGGCAGAAAGAGATCCGGATCGTCCGCGCGGCGCAGATGCTTGCCGTAGGTCGTCAGGCGGTAATAGTTGACGGTGGAGAGGATATAGCGCGCCCGCGCTTCGTCCTCGATCGTCAGGCCGTGGATGTCGGTCAGGCGGGCGAGCTGCTCCTTGTAGCTGCGGGCGGGCTTGACGGGATGGTAACGCTTGCCCCGTGTGTTCATAAGGGGAAGCTCCTTTCTACAAAATAAGCCCATCGAGGTCGATGGGCTTTGGAGGAAGGCTGGGGGACGCAGAGTGCATCCGCCGGTTTAATTGTCGATTTCAAGCACCTTGTCGCGCAGTTCCTTTTCCAGACGGCCAAGCTCGATGGCGGCGGCGGCGCGCTTCTGAGCGCCCTCGCGCTGAATCTTCTGCACTTCGGTCAGGGTGTCGATGAGCGCGGTGTTCGCGGCGCGGATGGTTTCGATATCCACAACGCCGCGCTCGGCTTCCTTCGCCGTCTCGATGGTGCCCATCTTGAGGCGCTCCGCGTTGGCGCGCAGCAGCTCGTTGGTCATGTCGGTGACGGCCTTCTGCGCGTTGAGCGCGCTTTCGGCGTGCTGCATGCCCATGGCAATGACCATCTGGCTCTTCCAGAGCGGAATCGTGTTGGCGACGGTGGATTGGATGCGCTCGGCGAGCACATTGTCGTTGTTCTGCATCAGGCGGATCTGCGGACCCATCTGCACGGAAACCATGCGCGTGAGCTTGAGGTCGTGGATGCGCTTTTCAAACCGCGAAATGAGCTGGCTGAAATCGTTGGCGATCTGCGCGTCGGCCGGGTCGGCGGTCTGCTGCGCCTTGGCCAGAAGCGGCGGAAGCTCCTCCTCGCGCAGCCTCTGGAGCTTCAGTTCGCCCGCGATGATGTAGAGCGTCAATTCGTGGTAGTATTGCTCGTTCTGCGCGTACAGCTCGTCGAGCATCTTGCAATCGGAAATCAACTGCTTCTGGTGCCCCTGCAGGGTGGCGATGATCTGCGCGACGTTCTCCTCCACCTTGTCGTATTTCGCGCGAAGCTGGGCGATGTTGCTGCCGGCTTTCTTGAACAGCCCGAACAGGCCGCCCTTCTTGCCCTCGTCCACGTCGAAGCCCTTCAGCTCAGCGACAAGCTGGGTCAGCATGTCGGAAATCGCGCCGGTATCCTTGGTCTTGACGTCCTCGAGAATCTTGTCGGAGAACTGGGAAATCTTCGTCTGCGCGGCGTTGCCGTATTTGAGCACCGTTTCGCTGTTGTGGATGTCGATGCGATCCACGAACGCCAGCACGGCGGCCTGCTCCTCGGGCGACAGGTTGTCAAAATTCAGAGAATCGTCCTTCGCGTCCACAGGGGTCTGCGCATCCTGCTGGGCAGGCGCGGCAGGCGCTTCCTGCTGGGCAGGCGCTTCCTGCGCGGCGGGCGCTTCCTGCGCGGCGGGCGCTTCCTGAACGGCCGCGGCGGCCTGCTGAGGGGCTTCCTCACCGGGGAGAACCAGAGACGGAATGGTTTTATCGTCCATAACAAAATCTCCTTTTTATGTCTTCCTGTTTGATGTCTTCCTTATATTCAGATGCGGTTGAATAACGATATTCGCTTATCAAACATGATACACCAAAACAAAGAAGGTGTAAAGAGCTTTTCTTCCGCGCGGGTTTATGCTAAAATAGAGCCTGCCTGCATGCTTATGCAAAAATCGGGAATAATACGAATTCTTGTTAAAATGGCTTAATCCGCGCACCATCTTTTTCGCTCTGACTTTGCCTCGTTCCGTTCAACGTACCTCCAGTACGCCTCACTTCACTTGGCTTCGTCAGAACAAAAAATCTGATGCGCTCTGTTAAGCATTTTAACTGCGAATTAGTATAAGGGTGTATGAACGGATGACAAAACGCGAGATTCTGGCCGACGGCCTGCTTTTATTGACAGCGCTGATTTGGGGCTGCGCGTTTTCTGTGGTGAAAAACGCGCTGGACAGCTTTCCGCCGGGGGCGATTATCGCCATGCGCTATCTGATTGCGGCGGCGATCACGGGCGCGCTGTTTCATAAGCGCCTGAGAGGACTGACGCGAGGGGACGTGGCGCGCGGCGCGCTGGTCGGGCTGGCGCTCTTCGGGGCATATATCGTGCAGACCATCGGCCTGCAATATACGACGGCGGGCAAGAATGCGTTTCTGACGACGATCTACGTGCTGCTCGTGCCGTTTGGCTGCGCCCTGCTGTTTCACCAGAAGCTGCAAAAGGGCAACCTGATCGCGGCGGCGCTGATGCTTGTCGGCATCGGGCTTTTGTCGCTGGATGGGCAGGCCGGGGGGCTGAATGTCGGCGATCTGCTGACGCTGGTCTGCGGTTTTCTGTTCGCGGCGCACATCATCGCGGTGGAGCAGTGCCAGAAGAAGACGAACCCCTATGCGCTGATCGTGCTGCAATTCGCGTTCTGCGGGCTGTATGCGGCGGTATACAGCCTGATCTTTGAGCGCGGCATGCCGATGACGTTCAGCCCCGGCTCCGTCGGCGGGCTGCTGTATATCGCGGTGTTTTCCACCACCATCGGCATGAGCCTGCAAAACATCGGCCAGAGCATGGCGCCCGCCTCGCATGCGGTGATTCTGCTGTCGCTGGAATCGGTGTTCGGCGTGCTGTTTTCCTGCCTGCTGCTGGGGGAAAAGGTTACGCCGCAAATGGGCGTGGGCTTTGCGGTGATCTTCGCGGCGCTGCTTTTCAGCGAGCTTGCGCCGAAGAAGGACGCATGATAAAAAGCGGAAAAACAAAAACGATTGGGGCTATGATGCGCACCCCAATCGTTTTTTGTTT
>OLPU01002625.1_pt1 | contig 11738 bp, 8 predicted proteins | sample 1673111 | NCBI WGS metagenome assembly OLPU01 (sample SAMEA3136755, study PRJEB25190) | human gut metagenome | reverse complement strand
ATCGATATTTGAAACGACGCTCTTTTTGTTATAGCCGACAGAAAGGTTATTAAGACTAAGGTATTCTTCCATATCAGCCTCTCTTTCTCTTCAGCATCATAAAGATGACGACCGGTGCTCCGAATATCGACGTTACTGTGCTTATATTCAGCTCTGTAGGTGCAAATGCCATCCTTGCGATAAGGTCGCATCCCATACAGAATACGGCTCCCGCAAGAAAAGCCGCCGGTATCACAACGATGGGCTTTGAAGTGCCGAGTGCCCTTTTTATAAGAAAAGGAACTGCTATTCCTACAAAGGATATCGGTCCCGCAAAAGCGGTCACGGTCGCAGAAAGCACACTCGACAGCACGATCAAAAGAACACGAAAACTTTTTATATTGACTCCCATGCTCCTTGCATAAGCCTCTCCGAGCTGATAAGCCCCTATAGGCTTTGCCATAAGGAACACAAGTATAAACGTTGCCGCGATGACTATAAAAGCCACCTGCACATTTCCCCAGCTCATACCGGAAAAACTTCCCTGTGACCAGCCATGAAGATTTACAATATCAGAATCATCTGCAAATGTCACCACAAAATCTGTAATTGCAGAACAGATATATCCAATCATGATTCCTCCTACCAAAAGGGATGCCATATGATGAATCTTCTTTGACATCAAAAGAATGAACCCCGTCGATATCAACGAACCGATAAATGCTGCCACTACTAATGTGTAAGATGAAAAATGTCCTACATATTTTAAAAATACAATCATAGTCAGTGCGACAGCCATCTTCGCTCCGGAAGAAATTCCAAGTACAAACGGTCCTGCGATCGGATTTGAGAAAAATGTCTGTAATAAGAAACCGGACAGAGACAATGCTCCGCCCAGTAATGCTGCCATGAGGATACGCGGCAGACGTATCTTCCATATGATACTGTACTCTACCGCCTCTCCATCATGTAAAAATAATATTCTCAAAATCTTCGGCACAGAAATATGTACATTTCCCGTATTAATATTCAGCACTGTAATGACAAAAAATGCTGCGATCATACACACAAATACAAATGTATATCTGGATCTTTTTCTGAAATTTTCAGTATGAAAACTTAACTGTTCCTGCTTTGTTTCCTTATTTTGCATATTTCTCCACCAGTTTCTTTTATTTTTTGACTTCTATTTCAAGAAATGTCATCTGACTGGCATCACCATCTGTCAGCATCAGATGAATATCTGAAATCAGTTCTCCAACTGTGTCTGTCGCCTGATATAAGTTTTTACCAGTATACCATACATTTCCATCTTTGACAGCTTTAAACTCTGCAAACAGATTGCTCTTGGCTTCCAGATCACCAAGACTACTCACCTGTCCGTCAATGGTTCCGTTGTAAATAAGATAATCTGCATCTACTGCCGTTGCATAAAATTCTTCCATCGTCAGTTTTACAGATGGCGCATTCCCCTCAGAATTCTTCAGATCCTTGAACACATATCTTCCACCGGCAATCTCAATCATAGTCGGAATGTAGTCATCGGATTTGCGGACAACCACAGAACCGTCTGTATTGATGTAAAAATATGCCACTGTCTTCTCTGTATTCTTAAAATCCTTCAGATCTTCGATTACCTTTGCCTGGTCATCAAAAAATGCTTCTGCCTCTTTTTCTTTATTCAACATTGCTCCATAGACTTTGATCCACTCTGTTCTTCCAAGTGGATGAGACTCATAACTGGAATAATCTACAAATACTGGGATATCAAGGTCTTCAATCATCTCCTGCACCTTCGGTGAGTGAAGGATCATCGTAGATTCTACCGCAAGGTCACAGCCTCCGTCCACAAGCATCTCATAGTCCGGCTCACTGTATTTTCCTGCAAATGTCATGGCTCCGGATTCCATTGCTTTCTTCGCACTTTCTATATACCAGCCGGAAGCCTCTAAACCAGAAAATTTCACAGTATCAATTGCATCTAATGCATCAAATAATGACATGATTGCTGTAGCAGCCATATAAATATTCTGAACCGGCTGATTGATGACAACAATATCACTGTCCAGTCCCTCCGGAGCCTCTTTGCCTTCCGGAACGATCAGATACTGACGTCCCTCATGAACATCAATCAGCTTATATCCATCTTTGTAATAAAATACATCGAATTCCTGCGCATATGTCAGATTCATCGCAGACTCATACGTCAGCCCGTCAATTTGAGGGGCTTCTGCTTTTTTTGAATCATCACTCTTCTCTGAAGAAGTCTCAGTCTTCTGAGCCGCGCTATCCACACTATTCTTACCGCTTTTCACTGAGTTGCATCCTGCAATACTCGTTATAGTCATCGCAATCGCAACGCCAATACATAATTTTCTCTTTATCCATTTATTCATTATTTTGTCAACTCCGCATAAATTTCCTCTGCTTTATCTTCACAGCCAAAGATTGCTCCATAGACTTTCAGCCATTCAGCCTGTGCAAGTTCATCTTCTTCATCGATGGAGCGATCAATAAATACCGGAATATTTAAAGTATCATATTTATATTATATTTGCTTAAAATTTCTTTCATTGTATTCAACTGATCTTCCAGAGTCTCCTGTGTCTCTGAATCCTCTTTCGGAAGAATCTCAGTATCCATCACTGTCAGATTACATTCATCTTTTATCAGTTTTTTATAATCAGGCTCGTCATATTTTCCAATACTGTCTACGGATTTATCCTTTAAAGCATTTTTAATTATTTCATTTGTGCAATCCTTCTCTTCACTAGCCACGGCTTTGACCTGATTTAATGCTCCAAGCTGCTCTAGTTTATCTAAAATCACATCTGACGCAACATAGGTCTTATCTGTCGGCTGCTGGATCACAATTGTTTCTTTATCCAATCCTACCGGAATCTCAACACCTTCCGGAACAATCAGATATTTCACAATATTGTTCATATACAGCTCGGATTTATCTTCCTGTTCTGACTGATTTTGGGAAGCTTCACTTGCACCGTCTTCTGTCTGTTCTTCCTCTTTTTTGCTCTGATCTGTAGTCTTTGTTTCAACACGGCCACTCTGAGTCATTTCTGTGGACTGTTGTACTTCCCCAGATTCGTCTTCCTGATTTTCTCTTGGTGTGCCAGACGCCAGATCAATCTCTAATAATTTAATTCCCTGCTCGTATTCATATATTTTAAAATACTGTGCATGGTTTAATTCTATCTCGCCCTGATATTCCAGTCCGATGATACTTGGTGCTTCCTGATCCAATTTCTTACTCTCAGAAGCCATTCCAGCTCCGATAACAGAACTTCCTTCTGCTGCCTGCGCACCTGCAAGATATACAAAAATGCTATATGTAATCTCATGCGCCTGAGACATTGCCGTTGTCATACCGATAATCTTATTATTCTTATTCAGTTCTACCGGAATCTCAAATGTTGTAGAACTTCCCTGTGAAGTTGGATAATAAGTGCTTCCATTGGCTTTTACATACTGATAATGTGAACTGCTAAATGCAATTGTCGCATATGCCTGGCCACCGGAAATTCTAATCTGTGAACAGGTAATACTAACCTTTCCAGTTCCGCCGGACCATAAAAAGCCATCCGGACTGTATACACCATCGGCCAGTTTTGTAGAAGTATTCACACGACCAGTAGAGCCATTCGTATTGGAATCATATTTATTATCAGAACCATTCTGTCCGTAATTATTATTGGAACCGCTGTTATTAGTATTTCCGCCATTGTTACCTGAGCCACTATTATTGCCGTTATTTCCATTGTTGAAGCCACCATTATTTCCGTTGTTGCCATTATCACCAGAATTGCTCTGATCTTCTCCAGCATCTACAATGTTGGTGTTGAAGTTAAAGGTGATTGTATGATTTGTCCATCCACTGCTCTTTCCCCATGCTGCAACCTGAATAGACGTATTTAATGCTGAAACATTTATTTGATATACATTTTTTAGTTTACCGTTTTCTTCAATTGTTTTTATTGGCGATAACACATTACTGCTGTTTTGTGCCTCTGAGGCAGAACCAATATATAATTTCCCATACCCAGTTCCACTCATTGTGATTTCGGCAATCATACCTGATTTATTTTTTTCAAACTTACAGGCATCTATCTTAAACATTTTTCTGCCATTCGCACTGGCTGTTTCAACTGAAAATTGACTTTCGTTTTCTGAATCTTTTTTATATTCATAGGTGCCATCTTTAATTCCCTGGAACTGCATTCCCTCAGATTTAAATGTGATAGTACAGTCATACCATTTATTATTCTTTTTTGAATGAGATGCAACTTCAATTCCTGTATTTAATGCTTTGACTGGAATTGTATAAGTATATTTTCCATTTACTTCATTAAATGGAATCCAATTATTTTTATCTGCTTTTGCAGCCTCTTCTGCCCTTCCCATATACAGATAATCATATCCTTGTCTACTCAATGTGATAACAGCTTCCATTCCTTTATCTTTTGTACTTACCAGTGTACAATCCACAACTTTGAACATATCTGCTCCAGTTTCCGCTGTAACCTTGTAACTTGCCCCATCAATCAGCTCAACTGTCTTATGTCCCGCTGCCACTTCTTTGCTTTGAACTTCTCCAGCACTGAGCAAATTCGCTCCTGCCACTTCATTTACTGATGCGGCAAGCTCTGGAAACTGAGCTTCTGCTGGCATATCCAAAAACAAATCTTTCTCTGAATACCACTCATTTTTTTCTGTCAGATGCGGTACATACTGAAGCTTCTGCCCTAAATTTTCGGCCTCAGTCTCAAATACAAAATCATATCCGCCAAGATTATTTTTCTCACCTTTTATTTCCGGTGTTTTTTCTGAATCCTCTTTCTTTCCGATATAAATCTTGTCATAGTTCTCATCTTTTGTAGATACTGTTACCTGAATCTTTCCATTCACAACAACCGCTTCCACTTTTTCTGCCTTAAACTCAGGAACAGCCGCTTCCTGCTCCGGTGATTCTTTTTCCTGATTTTCCTGATTTGTATTATCGTTCTTCTCTACATTTGATGTAATATTCTGATTGCCATTCTCCTGTACATTTTCCTGATTTGTATTATCAGACACCGGTTCTTCTTTAACCGGAACATTATCCTGAGTATCTTTTACTTCTGCCTGCTCATTCTTACCTATTTCTTCCTTCGAATCCTCCGCAGAATTACTCTTCTCATTTGTCTCACTATCTTCCTGTGCTATATTTTCATCTTGTTTTATTTCAACATTCTGAATCTGATCTGTCTCGCTGCTTTCTTCCGCATGCAGAACTGTTGTTGGTGTAACAGACATAGACACCGCCATAAACAGTGCTAAAAATCTCTTAGAATTTCTCTTCATCTCTTCCTTCTCCTTATTCTATTTCATCTTAGTTGTTTGGGATTTTTTAAGAAATATTTACACGAAAATAGAAAACCTTCTACCTACAATAGCAAAAGATTTCCTGTTCCTTATATATTTCGGCACAATCAATTACTCGTGATTTGGAATTTCTATTTCCCGTACCAACGGTCGGCAGGTTTCCTGACTTGTAAATCTTACATAGAATCTCCTTCCCGGTCTCCCAGTGGATGTCTAACACAACCTCAGATTCTGTGCTAATACATGATCTATGTATTTACTCACAGTGACGAGTTCGTACAGGTCTTGCACCTGTTTCCCTTTTACCTGTCTTCTAAAAACAGCACCGAACGTTCTTCATAATTTTCCATAACAAATATAACATTTAGACTCGAGAAAGTCAATGAAACCGGGGGTTTATTACAATTCATTATACTTCAGTGGCATGCTTAAAAAGCTTCCACAGGATTTCTCCCATAGAAGCTTCTTTTTTCAATTTATACGCCAAATTCCTCATACAATTTCTTACGATATTCCAAATCCTCTAACGCCTTAATACTATCTTCCTGACGATTCTGCTTTGAAAGCTTCATTAATAAATTGGCAAGCCGTTCTTCCCCTATACGTTCTCCTTCTTTTCTTCCTTCTTTTCTTCCTTCCCCTCTTCCTCGTATTCTCCCTTCTCTTAAACCTCGCTCTATTGCCTCTTCTTTTACCAGTCTTTCTCTTTCTTCCATCTTCATATACTCGACCTCCACACTTGTACTTGTTTTTATCTCCTGTATACTCTCATGCAGACGGCGAAGTCTTTCATCACATTCCTCTGGAAGTCCATGTTCATTGCTCTCAGTAATATAATGAAGAAAATCCACTAATTCTTTCGATACTTCATCTCCATTTTCCCCTTTTGTACTGAGAAATAATTTTGTAACCTCATCTCCAAGTAATAAATCCGGCTGTTCCTTGCAGCGACTTTCAAACGTATAGCAATACTTCTTCATTCCATATGGATCATAGTCACAAATTACAATAATAAACAGCGGTTTTAGCTTATCAAAACCTTTTTCACCGCTTTTCAACATTGGTGCGTCCATCAATGCCTGATAGAATCTGGTTCGTTTTGGAATATTTCCTTCCTTCCGATTCTGCATCTCTACATCAAAAACGCGACCATCTTCAGATTCTGCGACAAAATCCATTCGGATTCCACGTTTTCCCGGAATATTGTGAATAACCTTCTGACCTTCTTTCCACTTGAGGCTTTTTAATCGCAAACCAGTAGATAATTCGATAATTGTCTTGCAATTTTCCAGTTCCGCGGTTGCCACATCAAATAGAAAATCGTCCGTGAGATTCATCTCCTTTAATGGCTTCCATCTGTCTTCCTGCATGATTAAGTTTTCGGTTCTCTCCATACACTTTTCTCCTTGTATTATACCATTTATAGTTATTTTTTCAAACATGGAATATCGGACGAATCTGTCCGTATGATCAGAGCAGAACTGCTCTTAAATTAACTTGATCTTTTTCGAATGTTTGAAGTGGGTATATCATAACATATTCAACATCTTCTATACAATCAATTAATCCTTAATCTTTCCTTAAATCTGTAGAACTTTTTATAAATGTAATTTTTACATGCCGTTTTGTTTCATTAGATATACAGATGTAAATAGCTTTATAAATTCGTCTAATTTACCAAGAAAGGACAGCCATGTGTTTTTTCACATCGGCTGTCCTTTTGACATTTCATAAATATACTGTTAAACAAAAGCCACTGACTACAATAGCTTTACTTCTTTAAAAATCCCATGATTCAGCTGATAGCCAACATTCTTAATACACATCTGTCCGGCAAAATGTGCTTTTCCGATCATATGAATGCAGGCCTGTGCATATCCGATTGGCTCTTCTAACTGATGATCCACAAACTTCGCTTTTTCTGTTCCAATAAGAGCAAGCGTTGTTTTCGGGCAGAGCAGAATCATAGTCTTATCATCGGCAAGCTGCTCTACTTTCTTCAAGAATGGGTATGTAAAATTCACCGTAACATCTTCCATCATCTTCGGTCCCAGAATATTCACTCCGCCAGAAGAATCTGCATAGCTGATCAAATCTCCCCCGTACTCTTTCACCAGTTCCATATATTTCAAAATCTGATCTCCCAGTTTCCAGAAGACCTTTTCCATCACTTCCGGTTTTTTTCGCATTCCCTTGAACACATATCTTGCATCGATCAGCACATTGAGAATTGTAAATGGTCCTGCCACTTCGAATACAACATGTTCTCCTTCTTCACGAAGTTTTTTACATGCAAGAAGAGTCTCTTGAATTCGTCCTTTCGTGAAATCCATGTCCGGCAGATTTAATATTTCTTCTACATCTGTACAGACATATCCTCCAGCTCTCGGACCTGCAATCTCATTTCCAAGATTTATAATTCCTCCCATAGCCTCTGCCTCTAATGTATGGCAAAATGGAAGTTCACATATAACTGCTTTATCTTTCTCTTTCAACACTTTTGAAAGAGTCACCATTGTATCACAGTGTGTGTATGCATCTGGAAATGTTAGTCCCAGTCCTTCTGTCACTTCTGAACGAATTCCTGCTGAATTATCATATGTACAATTAAAATCTTTTATATCTCCCATATTTTTAACATTACCTCTTCGCATAACCAAGATTGGATTTCCTCGCTTTATTCGGGTACTTCCTATCTCATTCGTTTCTTCAATTTTTAGTGAACTTCCGGAAACATAAGGCAATCGGCAAATAATCTCTCATAGCCTTCTGTTGCACCAAGTTCCATATAATCCATATGATGAGCCAGTTCTTCCATCTCACGCTTCACCTGACCGGATAAGAGCGCCATATAAGCCCCGGTCTTGGATGAGTTACCGACATAGACAAGTTTATCTTTCACTTCTGCCGGAAGAATTCCTGTTCCAATGAGGCTGTCTGCCGGAAGATGTGCTCCAAATTGTCCTGCGATCATAACCTTGTCAAGCTCACTCATCTCTTTTCCTGCCTTCTTAAGAAGTGCATAGAAGCCAGACAGAATGGCTCCTTTTGCAAGCTGTACCTGTCGGACATCTCCCTGAGTAATCTTAAGGTCTTCCGTCATCTTAAACTGACGTTTGATACCATCCATCTCAATCATTGGGTAACGATAATCTGTCTCTTCCAGATTCTTCAACTTGATAAATGCGCCGTCTTTTCTTACAAGTCCGGTTCTTACCAATTCTTTTACCACTGCCAGAATACCACTTCCACAGACACCGATTGGATCGGCATTGCCGATAATTTTCAGCTTCACGCCATCTTCCTTAATTTCAACATCTTCAATAGCTCCCTCTGCCGCACGCATACCTGAGCTGATGTTCATACCTTCCAGTGCCGGACCTGCGGCACAGGAACAGGAAAGTAATCTTCCATGATCTGAAAATACAATCTCTCCATTCGTTCCGATATCAATAAACAGAACATTTTCATCTGCTTTATGAAGCTCACAGACATAAGCTCCTGCCACAATATCTGCTCCGATATAAGATGATACTGACGGCAGACAATAAAGTCTTGCCCCTCTGGATGCATGAATACCAATCTCCTCTGCTTCAATATCCTTTGCCTTTACAAACATTGGTGCATACGGTGATTTTCCAATGGACAGTGCATCTACACCAAGAAGCATATGCATCATCGTACAGTTCGCTCCTACAGAGACCTCGTAAATCTGTTCTTTCTTCACTCCGGTCTGTCCACAGACATCTGCGATCATCTCATTGATGGAAGCAACGATTGCTTCCTTAAGTGCCTGTACCCCTTCCTTGGGATGCTCCATCTCATAAGTAATACGAGTCAGGACATCCAGCCCAAAATGCTTCTGTGCATTGATCATAGAGGAATCTGCCAGTTCTTTTCCGGTCAGCATATCAATCAGTGCTGTAACAACGGTCGTTGTTCCGATATCTATTGCGATTCCATACATAGAATCTGTAGTATCTCCCTCTTCCAGATCCATCAGCACTTTTTTGCCATCTTTTTCACGATGGATAACTGCCGTGTAACTTCCTTCTTTGAAACAGAATCCACGCAATACAGAAAATGGAAATTCCACATTCGAAAGTTGTTCTTTAATCTGATCTTCAAATGGTGTTTGGTCTGTCAAAAGCGGCTTATGTATATTCACAATCTGTTTGACAATATCCAAGTCTTTTTCAAATTTTGGCACATATCCTTTTGATAGAACTTCATGCTTGCGCTCTTTCTGCATCAGCTCTACTTCCAGATCACACTGTGGATGAACCATACAAGAAAGACGCACACCACTTTTTACTTCTTCTGGTTTTAAGAAACGTAATTCTGTAGAAGATACTTCCCCTACTTCTCCTGATACGATGCGTACTTTACACTTTCCGCATACTCCTTTTCCATTACACGGATTATCAATAAATATGTTCTGCGCCAGCAAGATTTCCAGAAGGCTTGCTCCCGGTTCATAATCGTATTGCTTGCCAGACTGAACGACACGTAATTTATACATTAGCTGCTTCCTCCATAATTCCATGACGGATTGCCTGGATATTGGTCAGTGGTGACTTCGTTCCAAGTCCGCATGCCGGAGAAATGATATTGGAACCGTCTCTCCAACATTTTACTGCAAGCTGCTCTACCTTCTCATGCTGTCCAAACTCCAGCGTCCATGTACTGACATTTCCCATCAGGGCGTGCTTTTTTAAATGTTCGCGTGCCTCACGCATAGATACACAGGAATCGAAACTAAGTACGTCAGAATGTATCAGTTCTGCCTGCGGATATACATTTTTCATCTGTCCGCAAATATGCATGATTTTTCCCATGGTTTCTTTCTGAAGAGCATCCCAGATCATATTATTATATTTGACTGTGTACTCCTCAAAAAGCTTCGGTCCCAAAATTTCTCCTGTTCCACTTGGATCGGCAATTGCAATTATATCTGCGCCGGCATCAATCTGTGCTCTTGCAAACTTTATGATCTCATCAGTCACAAACTGCATGTAACGGTGCGCTTCTTCTTTTTTCTTACGAAGCTCTTTATAAAAAATAACCGGCTCCATAACGGAACTTGCTGTGCTGACCGGTCCCGTAATATTTCCGATAATCGGTACATCTAAGTTTCTGGATTTCAGAATACGGATTGCATCCAGTACAACCTTTGCTCTTCCTTCCTCCATACTCATCGGTGTAATGGTCTCCCACTCTGTGACCGAATTGATCGCATATCCCGTTACATGCGGCTCATAAATCTTACTGCCCATAGTCACCTGAGCCCCCATAGCTTCTGCCTCAATCGTCATGCAGAATGGAACACCTACATTTTCAAAGCAGCCTTTTTCATAATTAGCTTCTGCCAGATCTGCCATCATTCTGGCATTCAGATGTGCCTCCGGCCAACTTACATTTGCCTCATCCATCAGATCTGTCGTTATCATATTCATCATTCCACCGGGACAGATACATGGCGGTCTGTCTGTCGGCTCCTGATGCATGGCTTTCCTAATTCGTTCTTTTGCATCCATAAATCCCCAGCTCCTTTTTCGAATTCTTATTCGGATTCTTTTATATTTAGCCTGGCCTATACCTTTTCAGACCGTTTCCAATACAGCTTTTGTCTTTTCTATCTAGGCAATTCCTGTCAGCTCTTTCGCAACTTTTACAGCTTCAACCGCATTCACAGAGTATCCCTCTGCTCCGATATCGTCCGCAAATTTTTTGGAAATCGGGCTTCCTCCGACCATAACTTTAAACTTATCACGGATTCCCTGGTCTTTTAATTTCTCTATAACTGTCTGCATTCCACCCATAGTTGTCGTCATCAGTGTGGACATACAGATCAGATCTGCATCTACCTCTTTTGCCTTCTCAATAAACTGGTCAAGCGGAACATCTCGTCCAAGATCATACATCTCGAATCCTGCTGTCTCCATCATAATCTTTACCAGGTTTTTACCGATGTCATGAGTATCTCCTTCCACAACACCAATAACTGCTTTTTTCTTCGTCTGATCATCTGTATTTTCCAGATGCGGACGAAGTACATCCAGTCCCGCATACATTGCATCAGAGCAAAGGAGTACATCTGTTACAAAATACTCTTCTGCATCGTAAAGCTCACTGGCCTTGTTCATACCATCTACAAGACCTTCCATAATTCCGTCAAACGCCGGATATCCGGCCTCAATAAATTCTTTCGCAACTTCTACGACTTCCTCATCTTCCATCTCTACTACACACTCTGATAATTTTGCTAATAATTCTTCTTTAGATGCCATACTATAAATCCTCCATAATCTAAATTTTTATTTTGTTAGAAAATACCTCATAGCCCGCAAGCTGTTTTTTCCTGACATTCTCTCTCTTGA
>OLPU01002621.1_pt1 | contig 11746 bp, 9 predicted proteins | sample 1673111 | NCBI WGS metagenome assembly OLPU01 (sample SAMEA3136755, study PRJEB25190) | human gut metagenome | reverse complement strand
CTGCGCAATGTTCGATCAGATCGATCAGCTGGCGTCTTCTGATTACATAGATACCTGTCGATACAATCTGCGACTGTGCCACCATCGGCTTTTCCTCGAACTCTTCAATACGCATCGAATCATTCATCTTGATCGTTCCGAAACGGCTTGCATCTTCGTTCGGACCAAGTTCTTTGCATACCACTGTAATATCCGCTTTCTTTGCAATGTGATATTCCAGTACTTTGTTATAATCCATCTTATATACAGCATCACCGGATGTAATGATTACATAAGGTTCGTGACATCTCTTTAAGAAATCCAGATTCTGATAAATTGCGTCTGCTGTTCCGCGGTACCAGTATCCGTTCTCCGCGGTGATCGTCGGGGTAAATACATATAATCCCCCCTGCTTTCTTCCGAAATCCCACCATTTTGAAGAATTCAGATGTTCATTCAACGAACGGGCATTGTACTGTGTCAGAACTGCCACCTTCTGAATATGAGAGTTTGACATATTACTGAGTGCAAAGTCAATCGCTCTGTAACTTCCGGCGATCGGCATTGCTGCCACTGCTCTTTTATGTGTCAGTTCACGCATCTTATTGCTGTTACCACCTGCTAAAATAATTCCTACTGCTCTCATGCTCGTTCACCTGCCTTTATCAATGTTTCTCCACTTTCCAGTACTCCATTCGGGTAATCTTCTTTGGATGTTACTCCACTGATAGCAGTGTTCTTTCCAATCTGCACCCCATCCGGTATTACAGATTTTTCACCCACGGCAACCAGGCCAAATGAATAAATTGCCGGTTTTAATTTGTTCGGTATATCACTTCCGATGCCAAATGTAGTATTATCCCCAACCAGGCAATTTTCTGCAATGATTGCCTTGTCCATGACACAATTCTTACCAACCCTGGTATCTTTCATGATAATAGAATCCCTGATCACGGATCCTTCTCCTATAATAACTCCGGATCCGATAATACTGTTATGTACTTCACCATATACTTCCGCACCGTTACAGATAATACTTCTCTCAATCACTGACTGTGCCGAAATATACTGTGGCGGCAGAATCTCACTGTTGGTATATATCTTCCAGAATTCTTCATATAAATTGAACTCCGGTATGATATCGATCAGTTCCATATTGGCTTCCCAGTAAGATCCCAGTGTTCCGACATCTTTCCAGTAACCGTTATATTCATATGCGAATAATCTCTCGCCTTTATTGTGACAATATGGAATGATATGCTTTCCGAAGTCACAACCAGGCTCGTCCTTCAATGTCTCCAACGCTTCCTTCAGGACTTTCCATGAGAATATATAAATTCCCATAGATGCCAGATTACTCTTTGGTTCCGCAGGTTTTTCCTGGAATTCCTGAATCCTTCCATCTTCATCTGCGATAACAATACCGAAACGGCTTGCCTCTTCCATCGGCACCGGCATTGCCGCAATCGTCACGTCTGCGTTATTCGCCTTATGATAATCCAGCATTACTTCATAGTCCATTTTATAAATGTGATCCCCTGATAAGATCAGTACATAATCCGGATCAAACTGCTCCATATAATCCAGATTCTGATAAATTGCGTTCGCAGTTCCGGAATACCATTCACTGCTTCCGCTTCTCTCATATGGTGGAAGAACCGTTACTCCTCCGTAATTCCTGTCAAGATCCCAGGGAATACCGATTCCTATATGCGCATTCAATCTCAATGGCTGATACTGGGTCAATACACCCACCGTATCAATTCCTGAATTAATGCAGTTGCTGAGTGGAAAGTCAATAATGCGATATTTACCTCCAAATGCAACGGCAGGTTTTGCAACTTTTGCTGTGAGGACTCCAAGTCTGCTGCCCTGTCCTCCTGCCAGCAGCATTGCTATCATTTCCTTCTTTCTCATGTCATCACCCCTTCTCAGTAGTCTTGCTTTTTCTATTATACCATACTTCTTCTTACGTAGCTAACAATTTTTACAGTTTTTTTTCGATTTTCGCAAACTTTTTGTTAAATTATTACAAAAACTTACGACTTGGATTTTTTTTGATATATGTTTATAATAATATGAAGGACATGTAGTTTTTATGATGATCTTTTTACCTATATTATTAAAAAGGATGGTATATTATGTATAAAATTAATTTTGAAAAACCTGTACACGTACACTTTATCGGAATCGGCGGTATCAGCATGAGTGGTCTTGCCGAGATACTTTTAAAAGAAGGTTTCACTATTTCCGGATCTGATAATAAAGAATCCGCCCTCACAGATCATCTGGAAAAGCTGGGGGCCAAAGTATTCTACGGACAGAAAGCTTCTAATATTATTTCCGGCATCGATGTTGTTGTATATACTGCCGCAATTCATCCTGATAACGAAGAATTCGCAGAAGCTGTAAAACAGAATCTTCCTATGCTGACCCGTGCAGAACTGCTCGGACAGTTAATGACCAACTATGATGTACCGATCGCAATTTCCGGTACCCACGGCAAGACAACGACAACTTCTATGCTGTCACACATTTTACTTGCCGGAGAACTGGATCCTACCATCTCTGTCGGCGGCATCTTAAAGGCTATCGGCGGTAACATCCGTGTAGGTAATTCTGAATATTTTGTCACAGAAGCCTGTGAATATACGAACAGTTTCCTGCATTTCTTCCCGAAGATCGGCGTAATCCTGAATATTGACGAAGATCATCTGGATTTCTTCAAAGACCTGGCTGATATCCGTAATTCTTTCCACCGCTTTGCGAAATTACTTCCAAAGGATGGAACACTTGTTATCAACGACAACATTCCTGATCTTGAAGAGATCACTGCTGACCTTGACTGCCGCGTGATCCGTTACGGTAATGACAGCTCTCTTGACTACAGTGCAACCAATGTCCTTCATGATAAGAAGGGAGAGGCCTCTTTCGATCTGGTAAAATCCGGTGAATTTATCGACCGTATCTCATTATCGGTGAATGGAGATCATAATGTATCCAATGCATTATCAGCCATTGCCGTTGCAGACCTTCTCGGAGTTCCATTTACCAAGATCAAAGAAGGACTGAAATCGTTCCACGGCACAGACCGTCGTTTCGAATATAAAGGTGAAGTTAATGGAGTTACTGTCATTGATGATTATGCTCATCACCCAACAGAGATCAATGCAACTTTAACAGCGGCCAAGGAATACCCGCACAAAGAAATATGGTGCATCTTCCAGCCACATACTTATACACGTACCAAAGCATTATTCCCTGAATTTGTAGATGCCCTGACACATGCCGATCATGTGATCCTCGCAGACATCTACGCTGCCCGTGAGACAGATACTCTGGGCATGTCTTCTGAGATGATCGCAGAAGAATTAAAGAAAAAAGGATGCGATGCTTACTATTTCCCAAGCTTTGAAGAGATTGAAAACTTCTGTCTGGACAAGTGCCAGAAGGGAGATGTGTTGATAACTATGGGAGCCGGAAACGTTGTAAACATTGGGGAAAACCTGCTTAAACGCTAGTTATCCACATTATCCACACAATTTTATCCACAAAAAAGTCGGATTTTGACTCAAAAATTTCTTTTTTCCCCGTCTTCCCGGTGCTATAATGTGTCTACGATGAAACGAAAGATACAAAAAGTTCTGGGGAGGACGGGGAATTATTATGAAGGAATTAAAACTTACGAAGTATGTACAGACGAACGCGACTGTACTGGACAATGAATTTATCGACCAGTATATGGTCAGAGCCAATGGAGAATATGTCAAAGTATATCTCCTGCTTCTCCGTCATATGAATCAGTCCTCCGGATGTCTTTCTGTTTCCGAGCTGGCTGATCTGCTCGAGTGCACAGAGAAGGATGTACTCCGCGCATTAAGATACTGGAAGAGTGAAGGACTCCTTGATTATCTGGATGACACTCCGGATGATCCGACTCCGCAAAGTACGGTCCGTTCATCCGTACCAACTTCCGAATTACACGATGTACAGTCCGGCTATATGACTGCGTCCGTTCCATCTATGACAAATCAGATGGATTACCCTGTTGATTCTGTCGAAGCCCCTGTTTCTGCGGTTCCGGCATCTACAACAAATATACAGCAGTACCGTAGCCGTAAGGAACGTGCAGAATTCAAAGAATTACTCTTTGTTGCCGAACAGTATCTCGGCAAGACACTTTCCGCTACTGATATTGACCAGATTACTTATTTTTATGACACACTGAATATGTCAGCTGAACTTATTGAGTATCTGATCGAATATTGTGTCGAAAATGGTCACAAGAGTATGCATTATATTAATAAGGTGGCCTTATCATGGCATGAAGAAAACATAACAACTGTGAATCTTGCCAAGACAAGTTCATTTCTTTATAATAAGAACTGTTATTGCGTCCTGAATGCATATGGGATTAAGGGCCGCGGTCCTGCCGCTTCTGAGATTGCCTATATCCGCAAATGGTCAGAAGAATATGGTTTTGCTCTGGAAGTAATCCTTGAAGCATGTGACCGTACGATGAATGCCATTCATCAGCCAAGCTTTGACTATACCGATTCCATTCTGAAGCGCTGGAAGGACAAGAATGTCCGTCAGTTAAAAGATATCGATGCGGTAGATGCTGATTATCGCAAAGAGAAGGAACGTGCGAAAGAGCTCGCAAAGGAACGCAAAAGACAGCAACAGGCACAGAAGCCTGCAATTAACCAGAACAATAAGTTCAACAATTTCGACGGACGTTCTTATGACATGAATGATCTGGAACGTCGTCTGGTTCAGCAATAAAGTATACATATCAGATTCTATTATGCGAATGCAGAGGAGTTTTCCATAACATGGCACTTTCCAATTCTCAGTACGATCATTTAATGCGTACTTATGAACAAAAACAACTGGATAATGAGTTTCAACTCAGAAAACGCTATGAGAAGGCATACGCCCTCATTCCTGAATTAGAGGAAGTGGATCATTCCATCTCCTCTTTAAGTGTTAAAAAGGCAAGACTGCTTCTGGACGGAGATCAGACTGCTCTTTCTTCTTTAAAATCAGAGATTAAAGAACTCTCCGCCAGAAAGCCGGCTTTATTAAAAGCACATGGTCTTCCTGCCAATTACCTTGAATTACACTATCAGTGTCCGGATTGTAAAGATACCGGTTATATTGGCACACATAAATGTCACTGTTTCAAAAAAGCGATTGTAGATTATTTATATACGCAATCTAATCTCAAAGATATCCTTGACAAAGAGAACTTTTCAACCTGTTCTCTGTCCTATTATTCCAGGAATCATATCGATCCGCTTACCGGACGTTCTTCTCTGGAATCAATGGAAACTGCATTAAATGTCTGTCACAACTTCGTAGATACATTTTCTAAAGAATTTCATAACATACTACTGTATGGAGATACCGGTGTCGGAAAGACTTTTCTTTCTCACTGCATCGCAAAAGAATTAATGGATTCCGCTTATTCCGTTATTTACTTTACAGCAGCCGGACTTTTTGATATCCTTGCAGAGAATACATTTGGTAAAAGACAGGACAAGGATTCTGATGTATTTGAACACATCTATGACTGTGACTTGCTGATCATTGATGATCTGGGTACAGAACTGCCGAATTCATTTACTGTATCCCAGTTGTTCATTTGTCTGAATGAACGCATATTAAGGCAGAAATCAACCATAATATCTACCAACCTTGCATTGGAGGATATAAAATCAATCTACTCGGAACGGACATTCTCACGAATCAGCAGTAATTATACAATTCTGCGTATTACCGGTGACGATATCCGTATCCAAAAAAAATTATTAAACCTGGGAGGTACTAATGATGTTACGCCGTAACGATCGTAATCTTGAGAATATACCGGTAGGAGCACTTGGACTGATCGCTCTTGACGGTTGTACAGAGATGGGAGCAAAAGTAAATGATTATCTCGTAAAATGGAGAAAGGAAGATGGACATATTCATAAGAACGATGTCGCTTTCATAGGCTATGAGAAAGACACTTACTTAATTGATGCAAAAGTTCCACGTTTTGGTTCAGGTGAAGCAAAAGGTATTATTAATGAATCCGTTCGTGGTAAAGATCTTTATCTTATGGTCGATGTATGTAACTACAACCTGACATATTCCCTGACAGGAAATATTAACCATATGTCCCCTGACGATCATTATCAGAACTTGAAACGTATTATTGCAGCAGTAGGTGGAAAAGGACGTCGTATTAACGTCATTATGCCATTCTTATATGAAAGCCGTCAGCACAAAAGAAGCAGTCGTGAATCTCTGGACTGCGCACTCGCTCTTCAGGAGCTTGTCCGTATGGGTGTTGACAATATCATCACATTTGATGCTCACGATCCTCGTGTACAGAATGCGATTCCATTAAACGGATTCGAAACAATCCGTCCGACATACCAGTTCGTCAAAGGTCTTCTCCGTACCTTCAAAGACCTTCAGATCGACAGCGATCACATGATGGCAATCAGCCCGGATGAAGGTGCTACAGGACGTGCAATTTATCTTGCCAACGTACTGAACCTTGATATGGGTATGTTCTACAAACGCCGTGACTTCTCACGTGTGGTAGACGGCCGTAACCCGATCGTTGCTCATGAGTTCCTTGGATCTTCCGTAGAAGGAAAAGATGTGATCATCCTTGATGACATGATTTCTTCCGGTGACAGTATGTTAGACGTTGCCCGCCAGTTAAAACAGCGCAAAGCAAAACGTATCTTCTGCGCTGCTACATTCGGTCTGTTCACAAACGGTCTGGAGAAATTCGACCAGGCATATGAAGAAGGTATCTTAGACGCTGTTCTGACTACCAACCTGATCTACCAGACACCTGAACTTCTGGAACGTCCATATTATATTAACTGTGATATGAGCAAATATATTGCCCTCGTGATCGACACTCTTAACCACGATGGTTCTATCAGCAGTATCTTGAATCCTATCGAAAGAATTCAGAATGTTGTCAATAAGTATAAAAATGGTGAAGAGATTTAATAGTATCTACAGGACCTGCCACGGGCAGCTCCTTACGAATGCACGTGATTAAAAAATGCTGTCGGGAAATTCCCGACAGCATTTTTTTAAAGTTCTATCTTGTGATAAACAAGTCCGGCTTCTTTCATCACCTGTTCTTCTCTCGTCTGACAGGTAAATATGATCACTTGTTTCTTATGTTCTTTCAACCATCTGAGTGTCTGAAGCATTCTCTCCTCATCATAATATGCAAATGCATCATCCAGTATCACCGGCATCTCTTCCTCACATAAAAGCTCTCCCACTGCCATACGGAGTGCCAGATAGACCTGTTCTACCGTTCCACGACTTACCTGTTCAATCTCTACTCTCTTTTCATCTGTCATAAGCGATACATGAAGTTTTTCATCTGTCACAAGCTTTTTATATTTTCCACCTGTGATCTCACAGATGAATGATGACGCTTTCTCATTCAGATCTCTTTTTAGATATCCCCGCATCTCCTCTGACAACTGTTCCAGATGATCTGCCGCCATCTGGACCGCCTGGCGTTTCATCTCATATTCCCTGGAACGCTCATTAACTTCATCCAGTTCCGCGAGCTGTTCTCCCAGGTTGTCATACTGAATTTTCTTCTCTTTTAATTCCGCTGTAATATGCGATTTCTCCCAGCGTAACTTCTCTATCGGAACTTTCTCCTCTTCCTGCGTGATCTCTTCAAGGATAATCTCTGGCTCTGTTTTTACCTGTTTTTTTCCAACTTTCATCCGGTTCCATATATATAAGCCGAACGCAAGGAATAACACAATAGCAATCAGATAATTCCACGGTTTCGAGAACAAGATGACTGCAATCACAATAACCAGTGCAAACACCAGAAGCTCCATTGGATGGATCCTCCATTTTTCCGGACGAATCTCATCCATGACACCTTTTCCATGTTCTTCTTCCCTCTGGCGCTCTTTTTTCTTTTCTTCTTCCTTTTCCAGCCGATATGCAAGTTCTTCTTCTACACGTTCCAGTTCTTCTTCCAGATGATGTACATCACGCCAGACAAAAGATACTTCCTGCTCAAGTTTTTCACGTTTCTGCTGCTTTTGAGCCATTTCCATACGGATCTCATTTTCCAGGATCTTCTTCCTGCCCCGTAACTGTTCCAATGCACCGGCCAGGTCGATTTCTCCGTTTCCCGAGGTGTAATAGTTTGTCGCATAATTTTTCAGCTCTGCCACAATACTTTCCCCCATCTGTGCATTCCTCTGGCTCATGGAAACGGTATTATCGTAACGTTCTGCGTCCATCTCCCCAAGCAGCATCTGAAGATCTCCGTCTTCTACAGACAGTACTTCACCGTCCTCTTCACAGATCAGTTCCGCTTTTTTAGAATATTTATCAAAATTTCTTTCGATACGGAAATGTTTCTCTCCACTTTTGAACTTCAATATACCAGAATAGTAATTAGGATTTCCCCACGGTTCGTATATACTGAAAGTATCATTTTGCGCGGCCCGTCCTCTCCCTCTTTCTATTCCGAAAAGCATTCCCCTGATGAATGTATGGATTGTAGACTTTCCTGATTCGTTTTCCCCGTGAATCAGGTTGATCCCCTCATCCAGATCTATCTGCCGGTCATGGAATTTTCCAAAGTTTTTTAACAATAATTCATTAATCTGCATCTTTCGGTTCTATCCTCTTCTCGTCTCCATCAAAGCCTGCACTCCTTCACAGAGTGCCTGGTACTCCAGACTGTCGGCCGGATAGCCACTCAGGCTTTCAATATATTGTCCGAGAATGTTTCCTTTATTTTCATTTTTTAATTTTTCAAAGTCATATGCAGGCTTTGTGTGGTCTGTAATCTCCACCACATTACCGTATGGATCCATATGATCCAGCTCATACCAGATATCCGGATCTCGATAACCAGTCAGTGTAATCTTATACATGTTCTGCTTTCCCTGCTTTTCGATCATATCTGCAATCTTTTGCCTCAGTACATGGCCGGTCACAGATTTATCCACCTGTACCTCGCAGTGTCTGTATTCTCGCAGTGCATGTGGCACAAAACGGATCTGACAACCATTTCCGGTGATCTTTCCTTCGATATAACCATGAGCTCCTGTATCACCTACATCCGTCGGCTCCAGCGATCCGGCATATGCCATCCGGTTCTCCACCAGCATCTGCGGCTTGTGGATATGTCCAAATGCAGCATAATCATACCCAAGCGTCATGATCTGACTACTCTTGATCGGAATATGTTTCTCATCCCCGCCGTGTGCAAGCAAAATCTCATACTTCTGCCGTCCTTCCGGAACTGCATGATCATATAACGGCTCCAGAATTTCTCTGAAATGATAACTGCATCCATAGACAGCCGTCTGGATCCGGTCAAGTTCCACACAGCTCATTTCCTGCGAGCAGATCATGTGCACATGCGGTGCCCAGGTAAATGTTCGGTAATAAGAGTTTTTCCTGATATGATCATGATTACCGGCGATCATAACAACTTCTGTCTGCTCCAGCATCTCCAGTATGGAATTCATTTCTTTTAATTCTCTTAAAAGTGGCTGCCTGTGGAACAGGTCCCCCGCGATCAGCAACAAATCTGTCTTTTTCCGATTGCAGATTGTTATAATATCACGAAAGCTGTCCCAGAGCTCCTGTTCTCTATTTTGACTGTACGCGTTTCCCGCGTCCGGCTTTGCCCCTAAATGCAAGTCTGCGATGTGTATGAACTTCATCCTCGCTTCCCTCTTTCTGTTCTGTCTTCTCTTTCGATGGCAGTGTTACGACAAACTGTGTCCGGTTGTCATCACTTTTTGCCAGGATTCTTCCTCCGTGCAGCTCCACGATCTGTTTGGCGATTGCAAGTCCCAGACCTGCGCCGCCGGTTCCTGTCGATCTGGAACCATCCACGCGATAGAATTTCTCGAATATCGTCTGAAGCATATCGCCCGGAATCTTATCACCTGCATTGGTAAATGTGATCTCGATGTCACCATCCTTCATTTTCGCTTCGATCCGGATCTCCGTATCTGCATAGCAGTAAGCAATTGCATTTCTTAAGATATTATCGAATACTCTTGCAAGCTTATCCGGATCTCCGTAGATCATCAGATCTTCTTCTACATCCACTTCACAGGTCAGCTTCTTTTCCTGGAGGACTCCGTACAGCTCATCTGCAAGCTGTTCAAGCATCATCGTAAGATCAATCTCTACCGGTTCCAGTTCGATATTCTGAAGATTATATCTTGTAATATCAAAAAATTCATTGATCAGCTCTCCTAATCGGATGGATTTTTCCAATGCGATGTGAGTATATGCTTTTCGTTCTTCTTCCGGCATGTCGGGATGATCTTCGAGCATCGTAAGATACGCCACGATCGAAGTCAGCGGCGTCTTCAGATCATGCGCCAGAAAAAGCACCAGGTCGTTTTTCTTCTTTTCGCCTTCCGATGCCTCCAGCTCCTGCCGTTTTAATGTTGCTTTAATCTCATTCAAACGGATCTCTATTGGTTTTAATTCTGTGATCAGATGAATGGGATCTGTAGATTCCGATATAATATTTTCAATTCCATGATCGATCTGATCCAGATATTTTGTCATCTGAGAAAGCGCAACATAAAAAAACAGCGCAAAAAGGATCAGATAACCAACAATCATGAAAAATGTCTTGTTATCTCCGATCAGCTGCCAGTAAAGATGGACCGCCGTCTTTTCATTTATATTCAGAAATACCAGAACATCTACAAAAGTTCTGGCAAAACTGTCATTATAAATTCCATCGATCACAAATTTAAGCAGTACCCCCCCTACCAGAACGGTAAGCGCTGTGACCAGCACCGTCTGCAAGAGGATACTGAATTTTAATTTCCGATAATTATTCTTCAACCTTATAGCCCACTCCCCACACAGTCTTGATAAAATCAGACTTGCCTGTCGGTGCACTCATCTTCTCGCGGAGATGACGGATATGCACCATCACCGTGTTGTTACTGTTCTTATAATATTTCTCATGCCATACTTTCTCGAACAATTCTTCTGAGCTTATGACCTTTCCCCGGTTCTCACACAGAAGCCAGAGGATGTCGAATTCGATCGGTGTCAGTGTCAGCGGCACTTCATTGTATACACACTCATGAGAAGTCCGGTTCAGAAGCAGCCCTCCAAAATCCAGGACATCTCCTTCTTCTTTGGTCCCTTCATTATACTGTGTACACCGGCGAAGCTGTGCTTTCACTCTCGCCACCAGCTCCAGTGGGTTGAACGGTTTCGGAATATAATCATCCGCTCCCAGCGTAAGCCCGGTGATCTTATCCATGTATTCCGTCTTCGCCGTCAGCATGATCACCGGAAATGTATATTTCTGCCGGATCTGCTTGAGGATCTGGAATCCGTCAATATCCGGAAGCATAATATCCAGGATCGCAAGATCGATCTTCGTACTGTTAATACAGTCCAGTGCATCCTGGCCGTTGTAAAATTTGAATACTTTGTATTGGTCATTCTGGAGATAAAGCTCTACTACATCAGCGATTTCCTTTTCGTCATCTACTACTAATATATTCATACTGCCCTCCATTCTATATGGGGACGGCGGATTTTTATAAATCCCCCGTCCCCATATACGTTTTATATACGTTTTTCACGTGTTGTTATCCACATGATCCTCTATTACAGTTCACAGTTGTTGACAGTTCTTGGGAATGGAATTACGTCACGGATATTGCCCATTCCTGTCAGATACATGACGCATCTTTCGAATCCA
>OLPU01002620.1_pt1 | contig 11751 bp, 8 predicted proteins | sample 1673111 | NCBI WGS metagenome assembly OLPU01 (sample SAMEA3136755, study PRJEB25190) | human gut metagenome | reverse complement strand
TGCGCGCACAGCGTGGACCTGGCCAAGGAGAACTGCGCAACGTCCACCGCTGCCTACGAGGCGCTGCTCGAAACCGAGGACGTGCATCAGGTGCACGAGAGGCGCCGTCGCCAGCGCAGCGTGCAGGTGGGGCTGTCCATCGCGCTGCCCCTCGTGTTCGTGGCAGCCGGCGTGCCGCTGTTCATGCACGGCCGCGAGATCACCAGCCTGTCGTTCACCGCGCTCGGCATAGGCCTGGTGGTGTTCGCCCTCATGCTGGCCGCCGCCGCGCTGGTCATGCTGTTCCGCCCCGACAAGGCCGCCGAGGCGCAGGAAGCCCGCAAGCAGGATGCCCAGTGGGTCATGCTGCAAGACAAGAAGAAGCTCGAGGCGTGCCTGTCCGCGCAGGAGCAGCTGGCTGCGCGCATCCGTGCCCAGTTGGACGCCGCGGGCCTCTCGGCAGCGCAGGGTTCCCTCCGCAGCGCGCGCTCGCTTCTGTCCGAGGCGAAGGACGCCCGCGCCGAGGCGGGCTTGTTCCAGCAGCGCCAGCAGGCGCTGGTCTCGCGCCTGTCCGCCGTGGAGGATAACCTGGCCGACATCGAGCGCCAGCGCGCCCGCGCCGTCGAGCGCGCCGGCCTGCGCGACGGCGCCACCGTGGAGGACGTGGACGCCGCCATCGACCAGCGCACCAGGCAGCGCGTCGGCCTGTTGGAGACCAGCGAGAGCCTGAACCGCCGCTACGGCGAGCTGAAGCAAGAGCTCTCCCAAGCCAAGCACGCGCACCGATTCGACGAGCTGAAGCTGCGCTACCAACAGGTGCGCACGCGCCAAGACGAGAGCGCCCAGGACTACGCCCGCCTGCTCCTGGCGAAGCGCATGCTGGAGGCCGCCATCGCCGCATGGGAATCGAAGAGCCAGCCCGAGGTGTACCGCCAGGCCAGCCGCCTGCTCTCGCTCATGACCGACGGGCGCTGGGTCAAGGTGGCCATGACGCCCGAGGGCCGGCTGCAGGTGATGGATGCGGTGAAGACGGAACGCGAGCCCGTGCACCTGTCGCTGGGAACGTGCCAGCAGCTCTACCTGGCGCTGCGCATCGCCCTGCTCATAACGGCCGACAACGTGGGCCGCTCCATCCCTATTCTGGCCGACGATATCCTGGTGAACTTCGATGCCCGGCGCCGCGTCGGCGCCGCCCGCGCGCTCGCCGAGCATAAGCGCTTCCGCGAGCGGGCGGTCCGCGAGCTCATGGTCCCCGTCCTCTCGGACGGGGAATCGATCTACAACGTCCGCACCGGCGATACGTTCATCCTCGACTCGAATTGCGAGGGCAAGCTATACGGCTTCGACTATACGGTAACCCCGCTCGCCACCCTGGTCGATGAGGGCGAGGACGGCATCCCCTACGGCGCTGGCGTGTATGCCATCGAGACCTACGGTGCGGACATGGGCCATATCGACGACCTTCCCGACGGCGAGTGCCCCGACCCGCTTACCCTCCATTCGACGGTCGAGGACGACGATCTATCCTATTCGGTCGCCTCCGTCCTACGCTCCATGGAACGCACGGCCCTCAAACTCGAGGCCGGCGGGGACCTGTTCGACCTCTCGGGATGGACGCTCGCGAACGGCAAGAGCATCGCCGCTACCTGCGCGCGGTTGGGAATCGATATCGCGCCGAAGCTGCATACCGACCCGGCAAGCGTCGCCGACGCCGCGAGACGCGCCGCGGGCACCTGCACGGCGGATATGCCGCGCTCCCGTGCCGCGCACCTTTGATGGCCCAGACCACTGGATGTGATGACATATGAAAAGCTATATCGAGCCGTTGAACGCCGCGGATGCGCTGGACGTGCTCGACCTCTACGGGATCGATACGCCCGGCGCCTTCTTCTCGAGCGAGCATGAGGGCTGCGTCGAGGTCGAGCTGTCCGGCCACACGGCCCTCCTCGAAACGCCGGAGAGCGTCGCGATGCTGTTCGGGCATGATGCCGCGACGGCGCTCTGCCAGCACTCGAACTTTCGCAGGGACGCGGCCGAGATCATGAGCCGGGCGCTCGACCTCGACGATTTCCTCTACAACGTCTACAGCGGCACCGCCTTCATCCCGGACAAGGCGCCGGACGGCGAGTTCTTCGGGTTCTATGTCGCCCATATCCCCCTCTCGGCCATCCTCGAGGACGATATCGACCCGCTCTCGCCGGATGCCTGCGACTACGGCCTCGATTCCATCAGCGAGACCACCGAGGACGCCGCAGTCGGATATTTCGACCCTGCCGGTGCGGTCGATGATGAAAAGTTCCTCACCTCGGCCGATTGGGCGCTGTGCGATATCGAGTCCAGCGTCCTCACGGCGTTCGGGGCCGGATGCAGCCCCGAACTGGCAGGGTGGACGCTCGGCAACGCCGAGAGCGTCGCCGAGACGTGCGCCTCGCTCGGGGTCGATATAGCCACGGCCCCGGCGCCCGACAGCCCCGCGCGCGTCGCCGCGGCCGGTAACCGGCTGTGACCGGTTTTCCCGGGCCCGCGCCGAGGCGGGCCCGCACGACTATAGATCCCGACCCATTGGAGCGACCATGAGCACCTATAAAGAGCAGGATATCGAGAACCTGCTGGCACACCTGCGCGAGGGCATCGCATCCGATTCCGTCCTGGCACTCGCCGACGATATCCGCGTCGACTGCGAGGGCGCCGGGGACGGCGAGTCGGTCTGGATGCACCCGGTACTTCCCGGGGCACGCTACGGCAAGGAAGACAAAGTCATCTACGACCCGTTCGATACGCTGCCGGGGCGGTCCCTGAAATCCTCGGGCGGGCTGCCCATGGTCGAGTTCTACCTGCACCGCGGCGACGACCGCCCCGATGCGACGCGCAACGTAAAGGACCTGGAGCCCGCGCCCTACCTCATCGGCCGCTACTACATGAAAACGCTGCTCGCCGACCACCTGGGCCGCGGCATCCTGCTCCAGGACATGCCGCGCCTGGCCCTCTCGGCCGATACCGTGCTCGATGTCCAAGACGACCTCGCGAAGGCCGTGAGGGCATACGCCGCCGGATGCGACTTCGAGATCGACGGCGCCGACGCGGATATCGCGCGGTGCCTCGCGCAGGGCGGCGGATGCGCCGCCGGCACCAAGGTCTCGGCGGTCTACGTGCCCGTGGGCGACCTGCCTCGGGAGACGACAATCTTCCCCGACATGGCCCGCGCGGCGGCCTCCATCGGCCTCGAGGATCCCGAAACCGAGACCCTGGCGGAGTACGGGGGCGTCACCGTGTCGCTGGTCCGCGCCGCCGATGCGGAGGGCAGCGAGCTCAAGCCGAACCGGGCGTGGGCGCGCGGCGGGGCGACCGAGATCGTCCGCGGCGGCTTCCTCGTCATCGCGACCGACGGGGACGGCGAGGTCGTCGACCTTCCCAAGTGGGCGATCGAGAGCGCCAAGACGCGCTTCGCCGACCCCTCAACGGGCCCGTTCCAGGCGTCCGCCGAGTTCATGAGGGAAGTTCGGCGCGGCCTCGGCGAGCAGATCGAGCAGGCGGGACGAACGCCTTCCGACATCGCCGCGCTGGCATCGCAGCTCGCCGCGAAGCCGGGAGACGACGGCGGCGCGGGCGGGAAACGCATCTGAAAAAAAATCGGGCCCGGCGCGGCGCGGATGTATAGATTCGGGTTTGCAAGGGTATCAATTTTGCAATCAGGCCGCTGCCGGCTATCCAATCATCACCCAAACGCATCGCCGCGGCCTGATATGCGGGAGAAGGCGGCAAAATCCGGATCGCCATCCGAGTTTCGACCGCCTCGCCACCGCATTCGCCAGAAGGGGCGCCCGATGCCGGCATACGCTGGTGCGGGCGCGGCAAGTGGAGAAAACAGGACATCGCAGGGGGGACCGTATGCAGCGAGGCTCCGACAACGAACGGCGCGACAGGACCGAGATGCAGCGACAGCGCGACCGCGACTACGCCAAGGAGCTGTGCGCGTCGCGCCTGGCGTTCACGCTGTCGAGGACCGGCACCTCGAAAGAGGACTACTGCCGCGCCGTCGGCATATCGAGCTCGACGCTCTCGCGCATCCTCAACAGGCAGACGCTCATGTCCACCTCCACCCTGATCGAGACCGCCAGATATTTCGAGGACACGAGCGTGTCCTGGTTTTTGGGACTGTAGGAGGACAATTGAATCCCATCGATATGATCAAACTCTCAGACATCGAACCGTATGAGCTGAGGCGTATCGCGTTTGGTGCCATCCTGACCGCGCTACCGTCCGCCATCTTCCAGCTGCAAAGCGCCGCGTCGGTCATCCTGTCCTGCCCGACAGACTACTACTCTCCAGCGTCGGCAGCGTGGTTTCTGACCAGGGGCTGCCTGGGCGCCGTGTGGGTCCCGGTCATCCTGCTCATCGCCGCCGGCATCGCCTGCAAGGTACGGAGCCGCGCCCTCGACCTCGGCATCGCCGCGGTCCTTTTCGCCCTCACGGTCCGCACCGCCATCCGCCTGGACCCGTATTCCATCGGCTACCTCGCCACCGCTTTCACCTGTTTCGCCGTCTCCGGCCTCAAGGAGGAGTAGATTGCTTTGAACACCTCGCCAGAAACCGATATGGTCCCGGTACGGGACGGGGACAGCGAGAAGACGGGTCTCCTCGAGCTTCCGATCTCCCGTCGAGGAGCCTTCGCCGCGCTCGCCTGCGCAGCGGGGTTGGCCCTGCTCGGACCCGCCCGGAAGGCGGAAGCGCTCGCGGGCATGAACTTCAACCTCGGCCAGGGCTGGTTCGGAGCCGCAGCCGACTCGCTGCTCGTCCATTCGGACCCTCGTCAGGGCGAGGGGGACATGTTCTTCGGCTTCGCGAACAGCTACCATGAATGGCTCTGCGCCGCCCCCGCCAACACCAGCTACTATATAAATCATTACGGACAATGGCTGAGGTACGCCTTCGCCTGCGTCTTCGAGTGCAATTACGCCAACGAGCTCTACACCCTCGTAGTCGTCAGGCCGTTCGCATGGTGCTCCAGCAAGGACCTGCAGAATGGCCGCGGCCTTTGGGTCGATACGGTTTCCGAGGGCGGCGACAACAAGGGATACGTCTACCTCGACGGCGCGGAACTCCCCGAATCCCGCTTCGCCGGCGATTTCAGGAACCAGATCGACTACAGGTACTACGACTGGATCTCCTACGGCTTCTACGACTTCAACGACTTCCAGGGGAACACGTACTGGGGAAGTACCCGCCCCTCGTTCTGGGTCAAGAGGCAGAAGGGCGAGGCGCGCCACAGCGTGTCCAGCAAGTTGCAGGTCTACAACGTGTACTACAACCACTTCGGACGGAACGAAAACTGGATCAGTGAAAAAGACGCCCCGAACTACTGGTTCCTCAGCCAAACCACCCCTTCGCGCAATTTCAGGGTCGAGAAGATCTACATCCGCAACGACGTCACGCTCTACGGCGGCATATTCTACATCAGGCCAGTCTCCGCGCCGGACATCCAGCTCGACTTGGTGCAGGGCACATACAGCGGCGGCAAACCCCAAGCCATGTACGATAACGGGCGCGGCGTGTGCCTCTACGAGAACTATCACGGCGTCAACCAGACCTGGATGCTCAAGCCCTATACCAGCGACGGCGTCGACACCTTCACGTTCGCTATCGCCAACATGGTCGGCCCGAACCTGACGCACATGCTGAACAACAGCGGCCATGCGGCGCCCGTGGTCGACCACGGAGTCGTCCAGAACAGCCATGCCGATATCTGGGACATCAACAACTCCGACGGCCGGAGCAAGGCATGGTGGATCCACCACGAGCCCGACGACTCGAACGAGACCGACCATTCCTGCTACTTCATCACCTCGGATGCCGACGGCCTGCGCCTCGACACCAACGGGGTCACGTCGAATTCCGTCGCAAGCGTATCCGTCCAGTCCGCAGCATGCCCCGGGCGCTGGGCCATCCAGAAGAATGCCCAGTGGAACCTCGTCGAGGCCCGCATCGAGGGCAAGGTCTCGGTCCATTGCGACGAGGACGCGCTCAAGATCGGCGACAAGGCGAAGATCTGCGGATGGCATAACGCAGATCCGGACGACCCGGATGTCGGAATCAAGCCCTCCGGCTGGGCCCTGGGATGCAAGAACGAATCGGACCTGCCGGTCAGGCCGATCTTCAGGCTCTACATGTCCGACATCGACGACGACCTCCCCGAGGACAACGCCTCCATCTTCGCCCAGTGCGGCGTGGCCACTTGGGGGTGGCAGCAGGAATCGCTCGCGCACCGACATATCGGCTACCCACATGGCGGCCACTCTATCTACGGACTCGGCCTCAGGCTCGAGGGTTCCGCGTTCCCCGGATCGATCCACTACGCCGCGCAGCGCTACAGCGGGGGCGAGTGGGTCGAGGGATCCGACGGCGCGCGCATCCTCGACACGGAGTCGGATATCCTCGGAAGGGTGAAGGTCTGGCTCACGGGAGAGATAGCGGACCACTACGACCTCGAGATCAGGACCAAGCTGCTCAACGGGAGCGGCGAGTGGTCCGACCCGGTCTATGTCAACTGTTCCGCCTCGGCGCCGCTCGACGTCAACACCGCGCCCGCAGCCGGCATCGAGCCGGACGGCGGCGACGGCAACAAGATCTGCGGCATGAACATCCACCTCGTGCGCAAGCCGCAGGGCGGCCGCGTCGTCAGGGAGTTCTCCGACAGCGAAAACCTGGCTGCCGACGCCTCCTGGGGGCCGGGGCTTCTCTACGCCGCCGCGATGCTCGGCATCCGCACCGTCAGCAAGACGGACCGCTACGTATGGACCGACCGCTATCTGGGCACGCTCGTCTCCCGCGGCGTGCGAGTCGTCACGACGTGCGTCGAGTACTATGCCGACGGCATCGAGCAGAAGGACATGGTGTACCGCGACCTCGACGTCGAGGGCGGCGATATCTACAACCCCACCGACATCGCGACGCAGAAGGCCCTGAAGGACACCTGCAACCTCGACGAGCAATACGGGCAGAACCCCTCGACGGGGTTCTCGGGCTGGTTCCTCGACCCCGAGCTCACCCAGCCCGCCGCGAATGTCACCATCGTCAAGGACCAGACGCTCAAGCTCTACGGCCGCAACCGCTGCACCGTGCGCGTCGAGTACGCCGAGGGATCGCTCAAGCCCGAGGACGCCGGCATCTACCGCACCGCGCCGCTCATGGACAAACCCGATGCGCGCCCCTCCTTCGAGCTCCCCGATTTCTCCCTGTCCACGGAGAAGCACAGGCTCGACGGCCTGGCGCTCGCGGCCATCGGCGACGACGGGCAGGGGCACAAGGCGCTCTACTGGGGCGAGAGCGTCACTCCGGTTAAACCCGGCGAGGTGTTCGCCAAGCTCGCAGACGACACCTGGCGCAGGTACGTGCCGGAATGCTGGCTGACCTCGGCTAACGGCACCGAGAAGGTGACCTCCGTCACCGCGAAGCGCGACGTCACGCTCTACATCAAATGGTCCGAGGCGAAGGCCGAGGGCGTCGCGAGCAGCAAGGGCTGAGCGCAGACCGTTCCGTACGGACCGGACCCGTACACGACGGGAACACATTTCCGCCAATGAAGTGATTAGCGTATATCGCCATAGGGTATAGTCAAAGCAACGCCGTCACTCCTTCCGATAAACTATGTCACGGCGATCCGGCCGACCCACCATCCGATCCAGTCGGCCCCATATGCAATGGCGGACTCCCCAATATGCCGCCATTCCCCCCCATCGGCGGCCGGCCCTCACCGGCCGCCATCCTTTTGCCGATATCACGGCGGCGGTCTGCCTTTTCGGTGCCCCGTTCCCACTTTTGGGAGCGGGGTTCTTCTTTTCGCCGCGGCGGCGTATGCTCCCGGTCGAATATCTACCCCTTGGAGCCATCTTGAAAGCAACCATTCAGGCCGGCCGCACGCGGCTCGCCATATCCGCCCTATGCGCCCTCCTCATCGCGGGCCCGATTCTCGCCCGCACCCTTGCTGGAACGGGAACGCTCGACTCCGACGTCTGGTTCCTCCTCGCGACCGGCCGCGAGATCGCCCGCAACGGCATACCCCGCATCAACCCGTTCTCCATCTGGCCCGGCCAGGGCATGGTCGCGCAGCAGTGGCTCCATGACGTCTGGCTCTGGGCGTGGTATACGAGCGGCGGCTATACCGCAGTGGCCGTGTCCGCCTGCGTGCCCGCCGGGCTCCTCTTCTGGCAGCTGTCCCGCCTCATGCTCGACGCCGCCGGCGGCAAGCTCTCGCCAGCGGCCCTCGCCTTCTGCCTCGCCATCCCCTCGGTATGCATCTGCATGTACATATCGGTCCGGCCGACGGTCTGGACCGCGCTGCTGTGCACGCTCACGGCCAGGATCATGCTCAGATACCTCGGGTCAAGATCGCGCTGGGCCCTGCTGTGGCTCCCCGCCGTCGCCGTGGCCGGCGTCAACCTCCAGGCGGCCCAGTGGCCGCTTCTCGCCGCGTGCGCCGCGGCGTTCGCCCTGCCCTACCCGCATGAGCTCGCCAATCCCGCAGCACGCCGCGCGTGGTCCGCGCGGGCTATGCCCATCTGCGCCGCCGTGGCGGCCATGTGCGCGGCCTCGCTGCTCAACCCATACGGCGCCGACGGGTCCCTCTACGTCCTGAAATCGCTCGGCGAGGCCTCCTATGGCGGCGCCATCGTCGAGATGCAGCCCCTATGGGTCCCGCTCGGCCCCCTTTTCGCCGTTCCCGTCGCGGCGATGGCGATGGGGCCGATCGCGCTGTGCCGGCGAAGCGGGGCGAGAGTCCCGGCCGGCGCCGTGGCGATGCTTCTCGCCGGTATCGCCACGGGAATCCTGCACTCGCGCTGCATGTGGATCGCCGGCCTGTCCTGCGGCCTGTGCTGCGCGTTCGGACTCGCAGGTGCGCTCGGGGAGCCCGTGGCGAACCCGGGGCGAGCGGCCGCCGCGGCAGGTGCCGCCATGGCCCTGCTCGCCGCGATCTCGGGGCTCGCGGTATCGCTGGCACCGCAATCGGGCGGCAGGGCTGGCATGCTATCCGTGACCGAATCGGAGATGTCCCCCATCTTCTCGGCGATATACGACGCCGGACCCGACGCGCTGGTGTTCTCCAGCGACGTCTCGGTGTACAACCAGCTCGAGTGGGAAGGCTTCAAGGTGCCCTGCGACATGCGCCCCGAGATCTGGGGCGAGGGCATCGCCGGCGCCGGGGCGAAGTCCGCCTACCGCGGGATCGTCGACGTCCTCCAGGGGTCGACCTCGCTGAAGGAGAGCACCGAGGACTGGGGCTGGGAACTGTTCCTCGTCAGGGACGATGAGGCCGATACCCTGCGATCCGGCGGGCACTTCGAAGAGCTCGTGCACGGCGGCGGCTACACCCTGTTCGGGCTGCCGGAAGACGGTGAATAGCGTGGACCGCACGAACGACATGCGCCGCGCCCGCATCCTGCGATGGGCGTCGCTCTCGGCCGCGCTCGCCGCCTGCGCGGCGGCGCTGGCGGCAGTATCGCTTACCGGCTGGTCGCTGTTCCAACCCGATACGCGATACATGGTCGCCATCGGCCGGTGGATCATCGAGAACGGCGAGCTCCCGACGACCGACCCGCTGACGTTGCACGACGGGCTTTCCTACACCTGCCAGCAATGGCCCCTGTGCATCGCCGCCGCGGCCATCTTCGACGCGTTCGGCGAGGCCGGCATCAGGTGCGCCGCCGCCGTGCTCGACCTGGCCGCGGCGGCGACCCTCTGGGCCTGCACCCTCGACCGCGGCAGGACCGGCGCCGTGCACATGGCGGCATCGGCCGCATGCGGCGCCGCCATAGCCGTGCTGTGCAACTCAACGCCGCGCGGAATCGACGTCATGGCGCTTTGCATCTGCTACGCGGCGGGCGGGAAATGGGCACTAGGCGGGCGGGACTCCCTGTTGGCCGCCTTTCCCGTCGCGGGATTCGCCATGGCCCAGCTCCACGGGGCGCTGTGGACCGTCGCCCTCATGGTCCCATGCTGCCTCATACTCGACGGCAGGCTCGACCGATACGGCAGGCTCAAGGCGCTCACGGCGGCCATGTCGACCTTGGCCGCATGCATGCTCAACCCCTACGGCGCGAGGCTGCTCATGGTGCCGTTCGCCACCATGGGCGCGGAATCGCTGAGATCCGTGGGCATCGGAGAGCTCGCGCCGTGGACCGAGGCCGCGCCTGCCCAGGCGGCCGCCGCGTGCACCCTCGCGGCGGCGCTGCTCCTGTACCGTCTCCGGGTGCGTCGCCGCGGCGGGGGCCGGACGCTTCTCGAGGCCGGCGACCTGCTCGTGCTCGGCACGCTCATGCTCGCATTGGCCAACGTGAGAAACGAGCTCTTCCTGATGACCTCCATGGCGCTCGCCCTGTCCGATATCCAGGGAGAGGTGGCAGGGCCGCGTGTCCGCAGCCCCATCGCGCCGGCGACATGCTGCACGGCGGCGCTCCTGGCCTCGCTCGGGCTCCTCGCCGCGACCGTGCCGGGGCAGACGCCCATCGAGGCATCGGCCGCAAGGGCCATGGCCGCGCTCGAGTCATCTGGCGCCGAGCCGGGCAGTGCCGTGATCTGCGATATCGACGTCGGCAGCGAGCTGGAGCTCGCGGGATACCGACCGCTGCTCGACACGCGCGCCGAGCTCTTCTGCCCCGAGCTCAACGGCGGCACCGATGCCTGGGAGCAGGCACGGTCCGTGCTCGCCGGAGACGTGGCGGCCATCGGCGAGACCGGCGCCGATTTCGCAGTCGTCCCCTCGGGGGCCTACCCCGCTCTCGAGGACGGGCTTGCCGAACTCGGGTTCTCACGGGTGCATGACGACGGGACCTTCGAGGTGTATGCCCGCAAGGCGGCTCCATAATTCCTCCACAAGCGGAAATATGTCCTGAGCTGGGACAATCCCGAACCTTTCCCATTTCTGGGCAGGGTGCTGACCCGTCCTCCCGCCGGGGGCATAGTTTATGCCGTATCGCCCCGGATGGGGCACAGGCTTCGCGCGGGCATGTGCCCGCGCAGACATCCAAGAGAGGAGGAGGTCCAATGAACGATATCCTCGCCAAGCCGGCGGCCATCGCCACCTGCGGCCTTTTCAACATGAAGCGCCGCGCCAAGGAGGCCCTGCCCGCCCAGGGCTCCATCGAGTGGGTCGTCATTGTCGTCTGCATCGCCGTCGCGCTGATCGCCGCGCTGATCTACCTGTCCAACCAGATGAACGTCAAGATCAACACGGTCTCCGACACGCTGTCCAAAACCGACGTCTCCGGCGCCGTCCCCGGCCAGGGCGGCCACTAGCGCATCCCGGAGCCATCCGCCCGGGGGCCACAACACCCCCGCCCCCGGGCATCCCGAACCTTCCCGCGCGCCGACAAGGTGCGCTTTTCAGATAACCACAGCACCGGAGGGAGCCGCATGCTCGGAACACTCACGCTCGCAGCCGGGACGGCCGCCGCCGGCTGGCTCGCGCAACATGCCTACCAATCCCTGCGCTACTCCTTCTACGAGCGCGAGGACGCGGCCATGCTCGCGGACGGCGCCGATCCCGCCGAGCGACGCGACTGGCTGGCCGCTATCGGCGCCCAGGTCGCCATCCAGGCCGTCGCGCCCTCCACGATCGCAGCGCTCGCCGCTTCCGGCGACATCGACGCGGACCTGCTGGCGGACGGCGAGTCGGGCGCCTACGCGCGCCGCTACAACCCCACGCTCGCGGGCGAGGCCTACTGGGTCCCCGCATATCTCGCCGCCGCGCTCGCCGGCGCGGCATACTCGCCGGCGGCC
>OLPU01002617.1_pt1 | contig 11757 bp, 10 predicted proteins | sample 1673111 | NCBI WGS metagenome assembly OLPU01 (sample SAMEA3136755, study PRJEB25190) | human gut metagenome | reverse complement strand
TTCTTTTTTATTATTTTATCTTTCTCTTTTCCTTCTTTCAATGGACGAATAGTCCAAAAAAAGAAGTCCCTCAGGACTTCTTAAGACTATTTTTTAAATTCTACTTTATGTAACAAACTTCCTAAAATTTCTAATAATAGAATAAATGCTATTAAACAAAATAAAGCAATTTTACCACTACCTGTTGTCAAAGATTGTGCAATACCACCAATGACAGGAATTGATAAAACAACTTTACCCATATAATTATTATAATTTACAGGGTTCATATCTTTTGTTTGATTTGCATCTCCTTTTGTAATAAATTCACCAGAAAGTTTTTTATTCGTAACAACTCTATGTGTCACTATAGAAGAAGCATCTTTAGCACCATAAAATGCAATAACATCTTTTTTTTGAATTGTTTCAGGTTCTTGATACTTTACATAAACAAGACTACCTACAGGAATTGCAGGTTCCATACTACCACTAATGACAGTATAAATATTATATCCAAATGCTTTAGGAACAGTTAATGGTATACACCCTAATATTAAAACAATTAATAAAATAGTACCCAGCAAGCTACATACTGTAGCTACTGGGTTCTTTTTCTTTTGTGACATTAAACTCTTTTCTTTCTAATTGTCATAAATGCTACAATAATTCCTACAATTGCTGCAAGCGAGATTGCTATACCTGCATAAATTGGTGTTGAACTATTTTTTTCATTATTAACTGAAATATTAGATTTTGGTGTATCTTCATCATCTAAATCAACTAAACCTTGTGGAACATCTTCATCTCCGGCTGTTGTCGTATCCCCATCATTATTTTGTGTTACGCCTGTTGCATTTCCTGTTCCATTATTACCTTGATTTGCATTTGTTGAAGGTGTTGTTGAAATAACTGTTGTAACAATATTTGTATTTTCTATTATTTCACCCGTTTCACCTGGTTTATAAGTAAATGTGAAGACATTTTCTTTCTCATTTTCAACAAGTGTTTTTGTAAGAGCATAGGATTGAGGTATATAACTATCAATATATTTATAAGCTACAACCGGTTTATCTCCTACATTTCCATATAAAACGGTATCTTCAGATAATTGCTTACCATTTTCATCTACATAACGTATCGTATAAGCAACCTGATTACCTTTTACTCCATAAACAACAACATAATCTAAATCACCATTAACTACAAAAGTTGCAGGATCCAAATTATCAACACTATCATGCCCACTCAAACGAATACCTTTAACATAATATTTACTATCTTGAGGTAATTCTATTTGTGATAGATCTAAAGAAACCATTTGTCCTTTAGAAACATTTATACTCATTTCATTTTGACTATTAATTGTTCCTTGATTACCAGTATATAAAGTAACTTTATATCCATATGCACAAACTTGTGTATAAGCAAGAGAAAGGAAAACTGTCAAAGACATCATCATGATAAATAATTTTTTTAATCGCATCATCATTTATTCTCCTTTCTTTTCATCTTTTGATTTTTTCTTAAAGAAAATTGCAAGGATAATGAGTAACAAACCACTTACTAAACCTAATGCACAATACCATAAAATATTTGTACTATCTCCCGTTTTAACAGTAGAATAAACATTTTTATGTTCTATTTTATTAACAGTTACTGCTGGATTAGAGACGTTTTCTACAGCGAAATTCATTTCCAATTGTGCCATTGTCGCTTGATAACTATTCCCTTGTGTTTCTCCATCAACACTTAGTGTAAGTGTGACATACCCAACATCATTTTTAGCCAATCTTCCTAAATAGAAATAATCATCAAGACCTTTAATTTCTTTTAACCCTTGTGAACTATCTCCTCCAACAGTAGAACTGTCATAAATTAAAGTTTCATTATTTTGACTATCTACATAAGCTAGACGATATTCATAAGCACCATTAGTTGCCTTTGATCCATCTTCCAATGTCTTAATAATTTCATTTGTCATATACCAATCAGTATATTGACTATTTTTATTTTCGATTTTAACTTTTAAAGTCATTGAATCTCCAGGCTGAATATTACTTAATTCATCATTCATTTGCTCTTTATCAAAATTAGTTGTCATTTGGCTACCATCAAATGAAACTTTCCAATGATCTTTTCCTACTAATTCTTTAGCTTGAACTGTTGAAAAAGTACCAACCATCATCATAAGTGCCATAGCAAGGCACAAAATTCTTTTTTTCATCATCTGTACCCTCCTATCCTAAACTCAATTCAGTTTCATCGTCATTAACATTCACATCAATCCCCCAAGCACTCTTAATAGCATCTTTCGCATTATGAGTTTGTACTGCATCAACTTCTGCATCTAATGTAAATGTATATCCATTATAAGTATACTGATATTTAATTGTTTTTTCATCTTCTACTTTCGTATACATTGTTGACAATTGATTACTAATACGAATAGTTTTCATAAAATCCGGTGTTGTTTTCTTACTTTCAACTACCTTTGTATAATATAAAACAACACGTTCATCTGTTGATTGAGCCTCATTAATGACCCATCCATCTTGATTAAATCCTAATTCAATCAATGCTGGTGATAAATCAACATTTTTCCCTTCTTTATCTTGCCAACTCTTTGTTAAAACAACTCTTACAAAAGTATCAATATTACCACTGTTTTCTACAGCTAACTTTTCATCATAAGTTTTTCCTAAAACAAACTTTTCATCCTCTTTTAATAAATTTTGAAGAAGTTTACCTTCACCATTAGTTGTTGCATCTCCTTGATCATCATACGTCTTTGAACTAACAACCTTTCCATTCTCCTTTAAAGAAACTCCAATTGTAGACATATCCATAGAAGCTGAATATTGATCACTATAATATGTGAGTGCTGCACGTGCACTTCCTACACCACTTCCAAGTAATAAAACAGCAGCTATACCAAGAAGGATTGTAGGTTTCATAAAAATCGATTTCACTTTTTTCATTACCATAACCTCCTACTCTGTTTCATAAACTTGTTGCCAATTAGCAATTAAGTTTCCTTGATCATCATAAACAACCGGTGTAAATTCTTGAATAACAACGATATTATAATCTTTATCCTTATTATCATCATTTACTTCAGGTAGTGTATATTTAATATTTAATTCACTTGTTTTATCTTTAGAAGAAAGCACTTTATTATAATAAATATACCCATCATCACTTTCTTGCCAATCTTTACCTAAATTATATTTAATTTTAAGGTTCTTAATGCCTGTACTTTCCTTCTCAGACGCTTCCATTTCTGCAAGCCAGGTTTTACCTTCTGTTTTTGCATTTCTTAATCTGTCAATTTCTTCATTATAGCCTGTTTTTAATTCTCACAAAACAATCATAATCACCAACATTAGTAATCACAACATGTTTTCCATCTTTATCAACATCTTCTTCAATCTTTGTATCTGTAAAACCTAAATCCATTTTATATCCACCAGTTGCATTCGTATGAGTCGTAAAATATCCCAAAGCCTTACCAATACCTAAAGTAGAAATCATCACAAGAGCAACAATAGATAATACTAATTTTTTGTTTAATTTTCTCATATCTCTATCCTCCTACTCTTGAACTGTCTTATTTTCTTTACTTTGTTTAACTGTATAATCTTGATCTTCTTTTGAATATTTATAATTATTAACAATTCCATAACCACCATGAATTTCATTAGAAGCTTTATTTTCAAAACTTGCCGTTGCAATCTCTTGACTATCTTCATCTGCCACTAATGATTCCAAAACTTTTTTAGAATCACCAACAATTTCATAACCAGCTCCTGTATAAACTTCCGTAACAGTTACTTTTGAACCTGCTGGAATATCGGCAATTCTAATTGTTTTCTCTTTTACTTCATCAAAATTTAAAGTAATAAATCTTGTTTCTTTTTGATTTTCAATTGTTTCAATATCAACTTGATAAACAAATGTTGCATTTGTTGTTAAAGTTGTATTTTGACTTGTTAATTTTTTAGTAATTTGAATAGAACTCATTCTTAGTTCTCGATCAGCTTTAATACCAATAGCTTTCGAACCAACTAAATCATAATACCATGTATCATCCTTTTTAGTTGTATAATAATAATTATTTGGAAGAGAAACTAAATAAGGTGTAAACTTATAAGAATAATATTGACTATTCATATCATTAACAACAACTAAATAAAGTCCTGTTTGTAAATTTGTTAGCTTAACATATCCGCCTTTTAAAGTTGCTGTATAAGCTGGAGTCGCATCTTTAATGACTTTAGAAGCTTCACTTGCTCTTTGTTTCCAAGTCTTCGCTGATTGAGTTGCATCATATTTAACAGTTGACCAATCAATGTCTTTAAATGCATCTAAACCTGTATAATTGCCACCTTGGCTAATAGAAGCAACCTTATAAAGATCCACCTGAACATCATTTTTCGATAAATCCTCAGCATAGCTATGAGAGCTAATTGAAATTTCTAAACTACATTTTTTATTAACATCTACAGGTAATGCTGCTTCAACACTTGGTAAAACAACAACCGTAAACATCATTATCAACGCTATAAAGATAGCCGATAACTTACAAAATTTCTTTTTCATCCTCATATCCTCCCTTATTTCTTTTTATTAAAAACATATCTCATTATAATAATAACAAGTATCGTAATTGATAAACCTAAAACTAAAATCAACATATAATAGTTTTTAATAGACTCTAACATTCTATCTCCAACAGATTGTTTAACATCTTCTTCACCATTATATTCAACACGATGTCCTCTTACAATTAAACGATGACTATTCACTCCATAAGGTGTACAAGTAAATAATGAAACATAATCTTGACCCTCAGTAATAGACAAAGCATTTTGTAAAGTTTGATGATCATCTTTATCAACCATTGGTAAAATTTGATCTACTTCATAAGCTAAAACCTTATCTAAAATATGCAAATAAAATTTATCACCTGTTTGTAGTTGATCAATATCAGTAAACAATTCTGCACTAGGAAGACCTCTATGCGCTGCTAAAACACAATGTGTACTTTCACCTCCAATAGGAAGTTTAGACCCATTAATATGACCAACACCCGTTTGTAAAACATCATCACTTGTCCCATGATAAATGGCTAATTTAATATTGATTTCAGGAATAGAAATATATCCCATGATTCCATCATTATTCATATTTAAAACTCGATTATATTCACTATTTTCACTATCCTTGGACTTTTCACCAAACACATCAGCAAAAACATTATTCCCACTTATTGTTTCATTAAATGCTTGTGCATTTTGCCATTCTTGACTAAAGTCTTCATCAGACATATCATCAACTATTTTTTCATAATTACTAATCAATTTATTTTGTCGATAAGTATTCCATTGATTAGAAACAGTAGGATAAATCATAATACCCAACCCAACTAAGAATAACAATCCAATCAAAATACTCGGTAATCTCTTTTTCATATAACTACTCCTTAGATCTCATCTTTTTATCCTTTTTATATAAAATAAAGATAAAACCACCAGTAACAGCTAAACCAACAATAACCCATAACAAATAATTCGTATGAAGACTTGTAAAACCATTTTTCTTTTCCTTATTTACAACAGATTTGTTATAAGAAACACGATGACCTGTTACAATCAAACGTTGAGTATTCACACCATAAGGTGTACATGTAAGCAACGAAACTAAATCTTTTCCCTCTTGCACAGCCAAAGCTGATGTATCATCAGGTTCAGTTTCAACAATACTATCTACTTCATAACATAAAGTTTTATTCAAAACATGGACTAAAAAGTGGTCTCCCTTTTTAACTTGATCCAAATCAGTAAACAATGTTGCACTTGGCAACCCCCTATGTGCAGAGATAACTGCATGCGTATCTTTACCCCCTACAGGTAAAGAACTTCCTTCCAAATGCCCAGCAGCCTTACTTAATACTTCTTCACTCGTTGTATGATAAATAGGTAACTTCACATCTATTTTAGGAATTTCAACAATAGCCATTATTCCATCCCCAGCAAGATTTAAAGCTGAAGTATATGACTTATCTTCTGACTTTTGATTTTCTGCTTTAATAAATGAATCCGGCAAAATATGTGGTGCTAAAGCATCATTATATGCCTTTGCTTTTTTCATTTCTGCATCATAATCTATTGAATCACTCTTTTGACTTACTATCTTTTCATAGTTACTGATTAAACGATCTTGTCTATAACTATTCCACTTATTGGCAACAAATGGATATACCAATAAGGACAAACCAGCAACGAATATCAAGATTATAACTATATTGCTTAACTTCTTTTTCATCTGGACTCTCCTTATTCTTATATCATTTTAAGAATCAGAGGCTAAAAGCCTCTGATAATTATTTTATTTTTCATGTTTCTTTTTATTCATAAAGAATAATGCAGCAGCTGCAACCATAATTGCACATCCACCTACTGTAAAGATTGTAGTACCAATACCACCAGTTTCAGGTAAAGCACCCACTTCTGTATCTCTCATATCTGTATCAGCAGTAAATTCTGCAGTTGCTTTATCACCAGTAATTGTTAAAGTAGCACTTGAATTAGTTTCATTAATAGAATATCCATCAGGAGCAGTAACTTCTTTAAATTGATATTCACCTTTATCTAAACCTTTAACTACTAATTGACCATTTGCACCAGTTACAACTTCAGTTACGACACCAGTAGTTACTGTTTGATCTTTAGCTAATACATAAGTGTTATTACCTTTATCAACAAATTTAAGAACATTTCTATCTTTATCTAATACATTGAATCCTGCACCAGCTAATAATTTTTTATCACTTTCTTTTTCATAAGCATTTGTTTTTGTTAAAGTAATTGCACCTTCATATAAATCTACAGAATCACTTGAATAATTTTCTGAACCTGTACGACTTACATTAGCCGTATTTGTTACTTTATCATTTTCAGAAGTTACCAATACATCATAAGTAATTGTAACATCTTTTCCAGCATTACTGTTTGTATCATCGATTAAAGATGATAAATCTAATTCAAATGAATTAGTTGCATCATCGAATGTAGGAGTAACATCTAAAGTTGTTGCATTGTTTCCTAAGCCTAATTTAGCAACAACTGTATTTTTTTGGTATTCTGCACCTGTTAATTTATCAGTTACTTTAAATAACTTATTTGTTGCAGTTGGATCAATTGAAGGAACTTTTACATTGATTGTATAAGTTACTGTTTGACCATTGTGTACAGCACCATCTGTATCGTTAACTGTTTTAGTTAATTTTGTTTCAGATCTTTTTACAGCTAATTCAGCATTTTTTAATGTTGCTGGATTATTAGCATATTCAAAATTAATTGGAGCAGCCATAACATTATAAGTATATTTATTTGAGTTATCTACAACTTTAACAACATATAACCCTGCACCATCTACTTCAGTTTTTCTTCCAGCGTTATCTGTAAATTCAGTAAATCCATTTAAATTTCCTAATCTAGCTAACGCTTTAGAATGAGCAGCACTATTAGCTAATGAAGCTAAAATAGCTTGAGCATCATTTTTTTTATACTCTTCTTTAAAAATTTTAGTTACTTCATCGCTAACAAAAGCCCATCCTGTTTTTGTAGTTTTATCTTGTTTAACAACTTTTAAATAAGATAATGTTACATTTTCGTCTGTAGCAATGTTTTTTACTGTAATTGTTGGATTAGCGGCAGCTACTGGTACTACCATTGCTAGTGCCATCAATAATGAAACCACCATTGCTGAAACTTTTTTAAATAATTTCATATTCTATCTCCCTTTCTTTTTTTATATATATAAGAGTTATGAATAAATAGGAAAACTATTTGTTCATATACTCATAATACCCTTTTCTATATATAGCAACTGCTGCTACCATCATAAGCAACATACCACCTGCCATATACCAATAAATTCCTGTTCCACCTGTTTCAGGTAAAGTATATTTCACATGTATTCTATAAATACCATATTCAGATTTATTCTTTTTACAATTTTCAAAATCAGTAACACATTCTTTGCCATTACCATTTTTACCATCGTTAATAGCATATCCTATATTAGATTCACTATTACCAACCTTATTTCCATTGGTATTTGTGTTACTTTCATCAGTAGCACTACCACCATCATATCCTACTTTTAAGAAGAAATCCGTTCTACCATCTGGTTTAACTTTAGAAATCTTATCTTTCGTAGTTTCTGATGTACATTGATCATCAGTATACCATTGTATAGTTAAATCGCCTTTTGTAATTTTTTCAAATTCTTTCGTTGATTCATTGTACTTATATACAACATTACCTTTACTATTAACAACATTTCCTATATCAAAGACTTTACTATTTCCAATATTAGTATCATCAACTGGAACTGTCTCACCACTATTGATCCAAATATCATCATTACTGGTTGCAATATCAACTTTTACATTCACTTTAGGTTGAGGAAAAACAGCTTCACCAAAACCTGTCGTTATTTTTGAATCTGGACTTACGTTAGTTGGAACGTTATTACCACCTATATATTTGTCACGTGCTTTAACAGTTATTGTTGTGTTCCATTCGCCAGTATTAACATTTGGAATCGTTTGATCAGTCCATCTAATTGCTTGGGTATTATTAACTTCATCATAATACGCCATACCAACTTTGCCATTAGTTCCTGTAACTTCTATTTCACCTTGTTTTAACGCTTCATCCGTTATAACATTTCCATCATTACCTACTAGTTGGAAACGTGGATCAATTACATCAAAAATATTAGCATTTTTAATATCAATATTTTGTGATATTGTTTGTTGAATTTTAGCAAAGATTACCTTTAATTCATCAACATTTGCTGCTGTAAAAGCACAATTTGTTGATGCAATATTTTCAGATAACCAATTAGATGTTTCATCATTCAACTTTAATCCAACTGTATATACCGTTATACCCGATTCTCTTAATTGTCTTGCTATTTCTTTGGAATCATTTTTATCCGTGTCTTCAGAAGGTGCCCCATCTGTAAATAAAATAACATATTGAGGAACATCTGTACGTTTAGAATTAGCTAAATTTGTTTGTGCTATACTTAAGCCTTTTTGAGGAGACGTACCACCAGCTGCATAGATACTTGCAATTGTTTGTTTTAAGCTATTTTTATTATCTCTTGCATTTACTAGATTGCTTAAATTATTTCCATAAGCATTGAATGTTGCAACACCAATTCTACTATTTTCTGAGGATTCTGCTGTTGCTGAAATAAATGCTGAAGATGCTTCTTTTAATCCAGTTAATCCACTATCCAATGTATAAATTGTTGTGTTGTTATCCCTTTTATTTCCATAATAACCTGAAATCTTATCTGGTACATTTACCCAACTACTTCCGTTATAATATTTCCATGTATCATTTATATAAATCATTGGATATTTAGCGTTTTTATAAGTATATGAATTACCATTAGTATGCTTATATGAAACATCTGTTAATGTATTATCATAATAATACACCTTATTAACATCTAAACTATTTTTTACATCACAGTATTTTCCAACAGTTCTAAATCCTCCATTATCTGTAGGATTGTTACTATTCCCATTGTAAAGCATACTACCTGAAATATCTAAAACCATCATAATATCAGCTACTGCTTCTTTTTGAACTACGCTTGAACTTGTAGATAAAGATTTAGCAGTAATGTTAATATCATATGTTCTTTCATCCCAATCTTTTACTTTTGCAGTCTTGTCATATTGTAAAGAGTTTTCAATAATTTCTTGAACCTTTTTATTTTCAATTTTATATTTACCATTTGTTTGTGCTACTTCTTGTTCTTGATCATCTTTAACCAAGTAGAGCTTTGCAACTGCATTATTATTGCTATCAACTGTAACTCTTACTTTCCATGTATCATCAGAAACTAAATAGCTATCTGGAGCACTTACTTCTGTTAAGGTATAGGTACCTTCTTTTAAACCACTAAAAGTAATATTTCCATCACTAGTTGATTTAACTCTACTTGCTTCTTTTGTTGAATCATTTTCTAACTTAAATACTGCATCACTTAATCCATTTCCGTTTTCATCAACCTTTTGAAGATTCAAATCAGCTTTTGGCTTTTCTATAACATCAACAACTTTTGCATTTGGAAGAGTAAATTCCATTTGACAATTAGATTCTCCAGCGCCACGTTCCATATAAAGAATTGTTAATTTATGCGTTTGATTTTTTTGATCTTCTGTTAAACTTCCAGGAGTTAAGCCTAATTTACTCCACAAATCAACACTATCTGTAGCTGCAGCATGAATTCCACCTAAATCAATAATGACATTGGTATTATCTAAAACCACCCACATATCATCATCACCGGTAAATTTATAAGTCAAATCACCGACATAATCACCTATTGCGAATTCAACATCATATCTCATTCCAAAAAAGTAATTTGGTGTTCCTTCTGTAGAATAATCATTAAGTGGGAAGAAATTTGAACCACTTGTTGTCACTTCTTTATTATTTTGTACTGTATCAATAACTGAAGTTAATTTATAAGTATCACCTGTTTTATGAAATTTCAAATTCATACTATCTATATAACGTCTAAGATAAGTTTCTTTTCCATTGATTGTTACTGTTTCATTACTCTTAACAAAGAATCCTGGTTCAGTATAATTAAATTTTACATTTTCATCACTATCTATACCATTCAACAATCCTTTAATTACTTTGCTGCTTCCTGTATAAGCATTAACATCATAGTCATCTTTCATCAATTCATAAGAATATGTTTCATAATTGTTTCCTGTACCTAAATCACTTCTACTTTGATATTCAATATTTTGCCATCCATTCCAATAAACACCTTTCCATGAATTTCTAGATGTACCAGATGTCAATCTTTGATTAGTATTATCTCCTAACATATTAAAAGAATAATATTTTCCATTTGATTCACCAGCTCTTACTGTGTAATCATAGAAAGAAGTATCTCCTAATACATCTGTTTCTTTGGCAGTGTAATTCACTACAACCGTTGCACTTCCAGTTCCTGTCAATTCAATATAATTTTTATTTGATACGGCATTTCCATCAACAGTTACACTACTTACATCCCAATTTATTGCTTTAGCGTAATCGTTGATTTTTGATCCATAAGATAGAGTTTTCACATCATCTGAATAGATTTTTTTGCTTCCATTATAATGTTGAATTGTAACTGTAATATCTTTTTTATCGCTACTTTTATTTTCTATTACATAACTAGAAGCAGTTGTTTGTGCTGTTGCACTTCCAGTATTGCTGCTTCTTTCATTAGCAGAGGCAATAATCGCACTACTAATAACAACCGCTATTGCTAGAACAAATAAACCAATTCTTCTCATACGTTTCAGCATAATTTTTACCTCCCATTTTAATATATATATTCATCATTTTATTAATTATTCCTATAAGACGGTAAAAAGCCGCCTATTCTTTTTTGAATTGGGCGGCCCGGCAATCGTATACTTTTGTACTTAGACCCGTAGCTTGGCGTCATTAGTTTTCACTAATTTTGCTATTATCCTTCACTAGAATCCTATCATAAAATCAACGCTTTTTCAATTTTTCAAAAGCCATTTTTTATAACAAATTTTCCTAGTTTTTCACATATTTTTTATTTAATTTTATTATTCTATATCCTTATTCAATTTTTGACAATCCTACAAAACCAAACGACATTTTTTAAATCTAAACTGCACTAATATTTCTTTCTCCGTTCTATCTATTG
>OLPU01002609.1_pt1 | contig 11798 bp, 16 predicted proteins | sample 1673111 | NCBI WGS metagenome assembly OLPU01 (sample SAMEA3136755, study PRJEB25190) | human gut metagenome | reverse complement strand
GATAAGATGGAAAAAGCAAGCCCTATTTCAAAAATATTTTTGTAAACGGCGGAACAGGAAACGGACGGCTGCGGTGGAAAGTGCCTTGCAATCTGAGAAAAACAGCGCTATGCCGAAAGAAACGCCCTGAGATACAGGGAGATCACCGCCCAGAGTATTCAGCGCATGCAAATTCTGCGCCGTGGTATTTTTATGCCCATTTTTAGGAGAACGCAATGAAGAAGCTGCTTGTTTTGATGCTGGCCATGCTGATCGCAGTGACCAGCCCGGAACAGTTCAAAATGAATTCTATCTGCCCGCATCAGTACCGGCTGTGTTTTTACATGGACGTTTTGCCCGGCGTGGAAATTGTGCCGTAATGGCCGCGCCAACATTTGTTGAAACCACGATGCAAATTCTGCACCGTGGTATTTTTATGCCTGCCCTGCATGAGGGGCGGGCGGGCTGTTCGCAGGGCATTCAAACACCGGGCAAACCACTGGTATAATGAGAGTGATTCCACCGAGGATGACGAACGCACGGCATCCTCGTTCCGCATCGGCCATCGGGCTGGTACTGCGGTACTGCCGCCCTGTTCGACTCCTCAGCAGCTCACGGAGCACCAAAACAAAAACACCCGCCGGGGTACGGCGGGTGCTTTTATTTTGGTGGACCATTTCCCACCCCAATCGAACACATTTTTACTCCCACATTCGTCAAAAATTCCATCTACATCCCCGTTTTCTATGCTGGTGATCGGGATATCAGCCGGGGTCTTTTGGCCGAGGGGATTGAACCAAATCAGGAAGTGATCATCGTACAGATCTACCCGCACCAGGAACGTTTCAAACAGGCTTGCCAGGTACTTGCTGTCATTGATGTCACCATCCCGGTAGATGTGCAGCAGTGAAACAAAATTATCCCGTGTAATGGGTACCAGTTCGGCGCGGGCGTTTTCAATCTGGGCGTTCAACCGCCCCTGTTCCTGTTCCAGCTCCACCATGCGGGCCTTGGTGGTTTCGGTGATGACCCCCATCTCAATGGCTTTGAGCAGGTTGGCTGCGGAGGTTTTGACCGCGGCCAGCTGGCCTTGCAGGTCCTGCAGGTGCAGGTCTTTTTCCTGGCGGGCATTGTAGGCCATGGTTGCATCGGCCATGTGCTGGATCATCTCGTCCGTCAGCATATACTGCTTGATGGCCTGTGCCACACTCTTCTCGATCTGCTCGCGGATCACGTTCTTTTTATCACAGGCGTGTTCCCGGCGGCGCTTTTGGCAGGTGTAATAGTAGTGCATTTCGCCGGAGCGGCTGGTGCCGGAAACGCCCGTCATGGGCCTGCCGCATTTGCCGCAGAACAGCTTGCCTGTCAACAGGTAATCCTCTGCCCCGGTATGATGCCGGGCGGATTGTGGGGTCTTTTTCACTTTCAGCACCTCCTGCACACGATAAAACAGGCCGTCCGAAACAATACGCGGAACGCCGCCTTCCACCCGGACGTCATCGTAAATATAAATGCCGCGGTAGCGCTCATTGCGGCAGATCGTATAAAAGCTGCTTTTGGTCCACGGGCCGCCGCGCTTGGTTTTGATGCCGCGCCGGTTCAGATCCGCCGCAATATCCACAAAAGGCTCCCGGCAGGCCACCCGCGTGTAAATTTCCTGAACCACGGCAGCCTGCGCCTTATCCAGCACAATGCGGCCGTTCTCCCCTGCCTTGTACCCCAATGGCAGCGCGCCGTTGCTCAGGCACTTGCTGGCATTATCCATCATGCCGCGGGTGATGTCCTCTGCCATATTCTCGCTGTAGAACTGGTTGACGTTCATCATATTGCGCAACGCAAAGCGGCCGGCAGCGGTATCGTCAAAATCTTCCTCCGCGTAAAAGGTCCTTACGCCCCAGTCTTTCAGGCGGGCTTCATTGGTCATGGCCTGCAGCATATTGCGGCCCATACGGTTGGACTTCCACGCCAGCACGCAGTCAAAATAACCTTTTTCCGCATCCCGCAGCAGGCGCTGAAAGCTGGGGCGGCGGTCGGATTTGCCGCTGATGGCTTTATCCTCGTAAATTTCCACCACATCCAGCCCCAGCCGCACGGCCAGTTCCCGGCAGGCTTTGACCTGCTGTTCAATGGATGCTTCCCGCTGGTTATGGGACGAATACCGGGCGTAAATCGCCGCCCGGCCATGGCGGGTATTTGGTTGCTTCTTTTTCATGGTATCACCTTTTGGGTTTGCAATCCTGCCCGCAAGGTGGTACAATACGATTGTCGGGTCGATTGTATCCACTTTTGTGGGCAAGCTGATCTATGGAAACGCTCTCGGTGCGCCAACACCGGGGGCGTTTTTTCTTTTTACCTTCTCCTTCTCCGCCTCTTTTTCGGACGGAAGAAAACCAGGATTGGCGCAAACATCAGAATAACGGCAAACACCATGGCATATGCGCTAATAACCACGATTCCCGCCGCGACAACCAGCAGGGCAACTGCGGCGGCTCCAATGGCATACAGGGCAATTTTCAGGACGACCTTTAATACTTTCAGGATCATCCGCTTTCTTCTCTGCTCTGTCGATTCATACACGCGCAGTAAGTCGTCCAGTTCACTGCGCCCCCAAAGCTTTACGCCCAGGGAGGCTGCCATTTCTCTGGCAGCTGGGGTAAAGTCCTGATTTGTCAGGACCACCGGCACGCTGCTGCCATAATAGGCGGCACCTGCATAGGCTTCCTGCACCGCATGGTTGCCAACGGGCGAATTGTACCGCTTGCACTGGATGGCATAGGATACCCCATTGTTTTGCGCCAGAACATCAATGCCATAATCGCCGCTGGCCTGCGTAACTTGCACCTGTTTATAACCATTGGCCCGCAGGGCATCCGCACACAGGTGCTCAAAATCATGGCCTTCCATGTCATCGCACCCCTGCACCGTGGAGACCTGGCGTTGAATCTCCGGCTGCGTTTCGACAATTTCCGGTACCAGTGGCTGCGCCGGCGTTTCTTCTGCCTGGGGCTGTACGAGTTTCTCCTCCGGTGCGCTTGTCTCCTTCACAGTGCTGCGATTGATCTTAATACCTTTGGCTGTAGGGGCAGCTTTGGGCTTTGCATATGGCGGCAGCACCACCCGCGGTTGGGCCCCCTCATAAGGGCCAATAACTTTTGCCTGTTCCAGCTGGTCCAAAATATGGGCCGCGCGGGCATACCCCAGATTGCAGCGCCGCTGCAAAAGGCTTGTGGAGGCATACCCTGCTTCAATCACGCACTGCCGTGCGTACTCATACATGGGGTCTGGCCATTCGTCGCTCTCTACCCTGCTGGCTTCCCGCACAAAATCGTCATCATAGTGGTGCCCAGTTGCCACGGGAGCGATCAGGGTTTCAATTTCTTCGTCGGTCAGTTCTTTGGTCTGCACCCGCACAGGGTTTGCATAGTTAATGGGAGAGAATAATGCCGTTCCGGGGACCGGCAGCAGTTCCGCCCCGGGGGCTCCCATCCGGTTTGCCGCGGTCTTTGTTGCCACGCGGAATGCAAGGCGGCTGGCAAATCCGGCAATAATCTCTTCCTCCGGAACCTGCCGGGCCGCCGCAATTATGTGGATGCCCACCGGGCGGCCCTTCTGGCAGATCTGCTGTATCTGACCCACACATTCTTTCTGCGCAAGCAGCTCTTCCATGCCGTCCATTATGGCAACAATGTGGGGCAGCGGCGTTTCAGCCTGCTGGTTATAATCCTCCAGTTCCCGCGCACCGCACTTGGCAAACACAGAGTAGCGCCGCTGCAGTTCCATGCACAGTGCACGCATGGCGCCAGCCTTTTTCTCCGGGGCGGAAACCGGCGGCATTAACAGGTGCGGAAGTTCCTTGAACTGCACAAACTCCACACCGGTCTCGTCCAACAGCACTAGCCGCAACTGCTCTGCCGGGGCCCCATGTGCCAAAATTGCCGCCTGCGCCCGCAGAAAGCTGGAGCGCCCACACCCGTTCATTCCGCAAACCAACAAATGCGGCAGCTGGTCCAGCGGGTATACCACCGCGTTTTGTGCTTCATTTGTTCCAATATACAATTCAAGAGGTTTTAGTTCCGGAATCGAACACATGGTACTTCCCTCCTGGCTGGTTTGATTTACTGATTAAAGTTTATCCCCCTGCACTGCGTCCAGTAGTGCAGGGCTTTTTTTATGTAGTCTTCGTCCAGGTCAAAATATTCTGCCAACTGCCAGGGTTCTGTGCAGCCTGCCCGCATTGCCGTGCGGATCTCGTCCGGCGGCAGGCAGCGGCGGAACGCGTCCGCATCGGCGCGGTATTCGTTCTGCTCCACCAACTGGAACGGGCTGTTTACCTTATGTAGTGCGCCTGTGTGCAGGTGGCCTGATTCATGCAGCATGGCGGTGCGCATCTGGCGCACGGTATGTAACCGGGAAAAATTAAGCCCAACCGCATATGCTCCATGATATCGCACTGTCGTAGCAGCTGCCGGAAGCCTATCAAATGGTATGACATCCACATCATGAACCCGACAATAGCTATAAAATTCTGACGTACTAAACATCAAACGCCTTTCTCGCGACGTTTTCTTCGGGCATCCATAAGATCGAGGAAGTCGCGCATATCTTCTTTTTCTTCCTCGGTCAACTGCTTATAACGATTATAAAATGCTATGTCGGCGTCATCAAGTTTGTCATGTTCGCTAGTAAGGTCAGACATCTGAATACCAAGCCAATCCGCCATACGCTGCATTTTGTCAACACGAGGATACTTTTTCCCGTTACACCAGTCCGAAACAGTAGAGCTGGAGCAGTTCATGTAAGTTGCAAGGTCAAGCTGAGTATATCCTTTGCTATTAAGGTACGCTTTTAGATTTTCAGCGAAAACCATTTTGGCGTTGTCACTCATAAAATCAACTCCTCATGTCGTTATTATACGCTAAAAGCAAAACAAAATCAATATTTTGCGAAAATATTTTCGCTTTTAGCTTGACATATCGCTTTAAGCGAGTATAATAAATTATAGAACGGAGGTGATCCAAAATATGCAGACCCAAAAATTCCCAAAAATTTCTCTTGCAGCTGCGCGTGTAAACGCAGGATTAAACCAGCAGGAAGCAGCCAAAGCGCTGGGTGTCAGCGTTGCTACGCTGCAAAATTACGAATCTGGGAAAACCGTACCTCAATGGGGGACTGTACAGAAGATTGAACGCGTGTACAAATTCCCGGCAGATTTTATTTTTTTATCCGCACATTCGCTTTAAGCGAACAACGAGCAGATTCCGCAGCCCTACCTTGTCAACAGCAGCTAAGATTGCCGACCACTTCGGCGTCCGCATTGATGACCTTGTGGAGCATTCCTAGCAGCTACAACCATTCTACCACAACCCCTGTCCCATAGTCCGGACTTTGAACCGGAGGGGCTGGAAATTTTTAGGAGGTGAAACAAACCCTTACAAATGTCTTTCCCATTGGTGTAAGCCTGACCAATCCCCTTTGAAAATCCACTCGCTTATACATTGATTGATTACGCACTATTTTCTGCATCTCCTCCATAACCAATGTGTGTTTAAAGGGCTCATATACAGCATTATCGCTAAAGTGTTCTGAATAACTAATTTCCGTCAAACCCAATCGATTCAACGATGTCATAGATGCTGCTTGCAACTCAAAGTCCTGGAAGCTTTGCATGTTTGCGTTTCCAAGGAAAAAGTTTTTGAACCCATCAGCGTATCCACCATCTTCTGAAGTTATAAGTTGATAGCTAACAATAGGGTACGCATCCCTATTTCTAAGTAATGCCAAATTTTCAGCATCTAATGGCGACATTTGAGCAATCATCGTTGGGAATGACGGGTGGACCTGTGACTGATATCTTTTGTCAGCTGCATTAACGATAAGATTTTCAAACATTTTTCGAATTTCTTCTTCATTCAAGCAGTATTTAGCACTATCCATCGCTTGCCCGACAACTTGGAGATGCGGCTCAATCAGACAATCCTCAGGCTTCTCTTCAAGCTTTTTTGTTAGACCAGCCTTGAACACTTCCAAGTCATGCTCTTGCTGAATACGTGCTTTCTCCGCCTTAAAATGAATGCCATTCGTTGCCATGCTCAGCAAATCCCCCAGAAGGCTTCCGATTCCCTTGGCTGCTGGCTTTAGTGCTTCTTTCACTGTGTCATCAACACAACTTGGCAGGGGACTAATGTTAATCGTTTTTGATTCTTTTTCATCGCTCATTATTCTCATTCCTTTCTTAGGAGGTTTTATGGACAAACTTGCCCTTATGTTAAAGATACTTATTACTGAGCAGAAAGTCAATTTTTTTGACAACATCTGTCACATCTGCGAAAAAATCGAACGCTGGCTTATGCAGCATCGCTAAAAGGAGGTATCCTATTGACCCCTTCCTCTCTCCCCGCCACTATCAAAATCACCACCACCGCGGAGCCGGACCCCTATGCTACCGAGCGGCTGGCGGCGGCAACGCTGGATTTTTACCACCGCTTTATGCAGCGTCCCGATGCCAAGGAGCTACTGGAACGCAAAAAGGCCGAGCTACGCGCCCGCGGCGTGCGGCTAAACTGAAAGGAGAACGACAATGCCCCAAACAAAAACAGCCGCCCCGGTGTTGCAGCACCGTGACGGCCAGACGAAAAAATTCATCACTTGTATTCTACCCCACCTTGCCCGCGTTTGCAAGGTCTGCGCCAATTTTGCTTTGCTTGGCTGCGGGCTGGGCGCGCTGTGCGCCGCAACTGCCCTGACCCAGGGCGGCGGGGCTGCGGCAATGGCCGGGCTGGCAGCCTGCCTGCTGGGCGGCTGGGCCGCCATCACGCTGCGGGAGGTGGCGACATGCGCGGAATCGTGATTGACCCCGGCGCAAAGCCGGAACTTTACCGCCTGCCGGACACCCTGCAGGAACTGCAGCGCTTTATGGGCGGGTACGCGCAGCGCTGCCCGATCAGCAACCGGTTTGCCGCGCTGTTTTATCTACCGCAGGTTGGGCAAAGCCTGCCGACCCGGCATTACAATGGCCGCTGGTTTTATGGGCGGCTCTGTCTTGTGGGCTGGCGCAACGCCCGCATGACGGACCTGCCCATGCCGCTGGCCGAAGAGTTGCTTCAGAAATTCACCCCTGTGGAGGTAACGCCATGAACGAGTATGACGCCATCCGCGCTGCTTTTGTCCACAACCGCAAGGATGCCGAACTGCTGCTGCACGAAACCGTGCGCGGCATTCTGGCCGAGGCAACAAGCAGCAAGGTCAAACAACTGGAAAAGATCAGCCTGTGCTACAACGCCGCGGACACCGGCACTGCCCAGCGCAAAGCGCTGATCGACATGGAGGTAGAAGATTGACTGACTACATGATCTGCCAGAACCAGAACAACCACCTGCTGTACGCCTTAAAACACGACAGGTTCTGGTTCTGGGACAAACACCAAAACAAATGGGTGCCCAGCGATTGGGCCGCCCAGCAGTACGCCAAGGCCCAGACCAAAGAGCCTGACCTGACGCAGAAAGACTGGCTGGGGTACTGCTTCGGCATCCTGATGGATGACTACGAGGTACCGGACGCTGTGGTAAAAGCCCTGCGCGCGCTGTCCAACAAGGAGGAACCACCATGCAAAGTGAACACGACTGCCCCGAATGCGGATGCTGCTGTGACTATGGCCGCCCCTGCTGCCACGTTGGCGGAGGAAACATCGACCACCCAGGCGGATGCAAACAGCTGCCCGCCGGGCCCCTGCTCCCCTGCGGATGCTTCCGGTGCAATGTCAAACCCGTCCGGTGCGGAAACTGCCTGTTCGGCTCCGGCGTTTGATTACAGCGGGCTGGATGAGCAAACGGTCAATGACCTGCACCTTGCAGAACGAGAATGCGCAGCAGGGCGGAGGTTGGCAGAAGCTGGGCTGCGCCGCATGGCTGATGGGGTAGCAATCGCGCATGAGGCGCTTGTCCCAAATTGGGACAAGCGTAACAACCAATACAGCGAGGATTCATTCCGCCGTTGGTGCGAGAGTATAGGCGTCAGCAAGTCCGCGGCCTACCGTCTGTTGCAAGTTACCGCTCTGTTTGATAACAGCAGTCCCGAACAGCAGAAAATCCTTGATTCGCTTTCCCCTTCTTTATTATATGCCGCCGCCAAGCCCACCGCCCCCGCCGACCTGGTACAGGCCGTCAAATCCGGCGACATTACCACCCACAAGCAATACCAGGATTTGCTGAAAGAAAACCAGCAGCTGCGCGCCGACCGGGTGAACGCCCTCAATGCCGCAGCCGCCGCCGAAGCCGCCCGCGATGCCGCCCTGGCCGATGTTGACGGCCTGCATGAGCAGAACCGCCAGCTGCAAGCCGCCGCCACCGGTGCCCAGGAAAGCTACCGCACCGCCCACAAAAACGAAGATTCCGCCCTGCGCCGCGCCACCGAAGCGGAAAAGCAGCTGGCCGGTGCCCGCCAGGTTGCCGATGCCGCCCGGATGCGTGCCGACAAATACCAGCGGGAAGCCGAAGCCGCCAAAGCGCAGCCGGTGGCCGCCGCTGTGGACGAGGATGAGATCAACCGCCGTGCCCACACCCTGGCCGATGAACTGACCGCCCCTTTGCGCAGCGAGCTGGAAGCCGCCAAAGCTGCCGCCGCCACACCGGAACAAATCGAGCTGGACACCCGCAACGCCTATGACAGCCTGCTGCTGGCCGGGCGCGCCATGCAGAACGCCTGGAAGTCCGTCAAGCCGCAGCTGGCCAAGCTGCCGCCGGACACCCGCGCCGGGGCCATCAACCAGCTGACCAACACCCTGACTGAAATTCAAACGGAGGCAATAAAATGTCTGTAAAAATTGCGGCTCTGGAAGCCGAAAACGTAAAACGCATCAAGGCGGTTGCCCTCACCCCCTCCCCCACCGGGCTGACCATTGTGGGCGGCAACAACAATCAGGGCAAAACCAGCGTGCTGGATGCCCTGGCCTGGGCCCTGGGCGGCGAGAAGTTCCGCCCTACCGCCGCTGTGCGGGACGGTGCCCTTGCCCCGCCCCACCTGAAAGTGATCCTGTCTAACGGCGTTGTGGTGGAGCGCAAGGGCAAAAACAGCAGCCTGACCGTGACGGACCCCACCGGCCAGCGCAGCGGCCAGCAGCTGCTGAACGCTTTTGTGGAGCCGCTGGCGCTGGACCTGCCCCGCTTTATGCAGGCCAGCGATAAAGACAAGGCCGACACCCTGCTGAACATCATCGGTGTGGGGGATGCTTTGACCGGCCTGGACCGGGAGATCAAAGCCCTGTACGACCGCCGCACCGTGATCGGCCAGATCGGCGCCCAGAAACGCCACGCCGCCGAAGAGCTGACCGAATACCCGGACGCCCCGTCCGAACCCGTTAGTGCCATTGAGCTGATCCAACAGCAGCAGGAGATTTTGCTCCATAACGCCGACAACCAGCGCAAGCGCGACCGCCTGACCGAGATTACCCACGCCAAGCACCGCGCCATGGATGAGCTGACCCGCTTGGAGGAACAGCTCAAAACCCTGCAGGAGCACCGCGGCCAGCTGGTAGAGGAATACAACGCCGCCTGCGTGCAGGAGGAAGCCGCCACCAAGACCGTGGCCCAGCTGCAGGATGAATCCACCACCGAGCTGGAGCAGAGCATCCGCAATGTGGAGGAGATCAACCGGCAGGTATCCGCCAACCTGGCAAAATCCAAGGCTCAGGACGAAGCCGAGCGCTATGCGCAGGAATACACCGCCCTGACGGAGCAGATCAAGGCAAAGCGCACCGCCCGCATGGACCTGCTGAACGGCGCAGACCTGCCCCTGACCGGCCTGGGTGTGGAGGACGGCAGCCTGACTTACAACGGCAAGCACTGGCAGGACATGAGCGGCAGCGACCAGCTGCGGGTGGCCACCGCCATTGTGCGCCGCCTGAACCCCGACTGCGGCTTTGTGCTGCTGGACAAGCTGGAACAAATGGACCTTGCCACCCTGGCGGAGTTCGGCAGCTGGCTGCAGGCCGAAGGATTACAGGCCATCGCCACCCGCGTTTCGACCGGCGGGGAGTGCCAGATCATCATTGAGGATGGCAGGGTAAAAGACGCCGAGGAACCACCCGCCCCCAAAGCATGGACGAAAGGAGCGTTCTGAAATGAGCAAATACGCAATCACATCCGGCACCATTGCCGCGCCGGTCAAAACCGTTCTGTACGGGCCGGAGGGCATCGGCAAAAGCACGTTTGCCGCCCAGTTCCCCGCCCCGGTATTCATTGACACCGAGGGCGGCACCAAGCGGCTGAACGTTGCCCGCCTGCCCGCGCCCACCAGCTGGGCCATGCTGCTGGATGAAGTTGCCGAGGTCAGCCGCGGCAATGTGCCCTGCGGCACCCTGGTGATCGACACCGCCGACTGGGCCGAACGGCTCTGCATTGACGCCGTCTGCGCCCGCGCCAAGGTCAAGGGCATTGAGGATTTCGGGTACGGCAAGGGCTATACTTACGCGAAAGAAGAGTTCGGCAAGCTGCTGGATGCCCTGGAAGAGGTGCTGAACACCGGGCACAACGTGGTGGTTCTGGCCCATGCTGCCATCACAAAATTTGAGCAGCCCGATGCCGTTGGCAACTATGACCGCTGGAGCATGAAAACCAGCAAACAGGTAGCCCCTCTGCTGCGGGAATGGTGCGACATGCTGCTGTTTGCCAACTACAAAACCGTGGTAGAAAAGGCCGGCAGTGCCCCCAACGCCAAGAACAAGGCCAGCGGCGGGCGGCGGGTTCTCTACACCAGCCACCACCCCTGCTGGGATGCCAAAAACCGCTTTGGCCTGCCGGAAGAACTGCCCTTTGAGTATGCCAGCATCGCCGCCTGCATCCCGGACCCGCACCCCGGCGCAGCCCCCGCGCCGCGCCCCATCATGGTAGAGGATGCCCCCGCCCCAAAGCCTGCACCGGTGCCGGTTCCCGCTGCACCTGCTGCACCGCCTGCCGTGCCTGCCGGGATCTCCGCCAGTGATCTGCAGGCGCAGGGCGTGCCGACCGCCCTTGCCCAGCTGATGGCCGCCAATAATGTGACCCCGGAGGAACTGCAGACCGTGGTCGGCCAGCGCGGGTACTTCCCCGCCGATATGCCGGTCAAGGATTACCCGGCTGATTTCGTCAGCGGCTGCCTGGTGGCCGCCTGGCCCCAGGTGCTGGAGATGATCTGCACCAACCGCGATGTACCATTTTAACAAATACAAAGGAGATTTACCCATGGCTGAATATATGAACAACATGCCGGATGCTGCCCTGGATTGGGACAGCGAGGTTACCAACGAACAGCGGGAATTTGTGTTGCTGCCTGCGGGCGATTACCTGTTTACCGTGCAGAGCTTTGAGCGTGCCCGCTATGAGGGCAGCGCCAAGCTGCCGCCCTGCAGCATGGCCAAGCTGACCATTACCATCCATGGCGGCGACAAAGGCGAAACCACCGTCACCCACCGCCTGTACCTGCACACCAAGACCCAGGGCCTGCTGGGCGCCTTTTTTGAGAGCATCGGCCAGTGCAAGCGCGGCGAGACGTTCCGCCCCCGCTGGAACGAAATTGTCGGTGCGCAGGGCATGTGCCGCCTGGGCGTGCGGGAATACACCAAGCAGAGCGGCCCCCACGCCGGTGAGACCGGGCAGGCCAACGAGATTGAAAAGTTCCTGCCCCGCCCCGAACCCACCGCCGCACCCAGCACCGGGTGGAAGCAGGGAGCTTTTTAAGTTAGGAGGTAGGAGTTAAAACGGGCCTAAGGTCCAGCTCTGTAGGGAACGGTCTATCTCCGGCCTAAGAGCCGGGGCGTTGCCCCGGTTGGCCTCCGAAACGCGCCTGCG
>OLPU01002607.1_pt1 | contig 11814 bp, 9 predicted proteins | sample 1673111 | NCBI WGS metagenome assembly OLPU01 (sample SAMEA3136755, study PRJEB25190) | human gut metagenome | reverse complement strand
TAGACGAAATTAACAAGCTGCCTGTGAAACGTCAAGTTTCTGTCAGCGGAATACTGAAAAAATTAGACGTTTCACGATCTGGTTATAATGCATGGAAGAAGTGGGTTCCTTCGGACACGTCTATTCGTCGAACCGTTTTAAAAGAGAGAATCCAAAAGATTTATGAGGATTCGCATCAAAATTATGGAGCTCCTAAAATTACAGCAGAATTACGGAAATCCGGAGAACATGTCGCTGAAAAAACAGTAGGAAATTATATGCGTCAAATGGGAATAAAAGCACAATGGGTTAAACCATATATTCAAACAACTATTGATTCCGACCTAAGCCAGAAACTAAAAAATATTTTAAATGAACAATTTAACCCAGAACATCCCGATGCGGTATGGTGCTCTGATATCACTTATATTTGGACGTTTGAAGGATTTGTATATCTCACAAGCATTATGGATTTATATTCCAGAAAAATTGTTTCCTGGGTACTAAGTGAAACGCTGGAGGCATCTCATGTAGTAAAATGTATTGAAAAAGCAAAACAGTCCAGACATATTGAAAATCCGCTGATTTTTCATTGTGACAGAGGATGCCAATATGTATCAGAGGCATTCCACAAGGCAACCGCTGGAATGATTCACAGCTATTCCAAGAAAGCTTATCCATGGGACAATGCCTGCATAGAATCGTTCCATGCTCTTCTGAAACGAGAGTGGATTAATCGATTCAAAATTTTCAACTACACTCATGCATATAAACTAATTTTTGAATATATTGAAACATTCTATAATACAGTCCGTATTCATAGTCATTGTGGATATTTGTCTCCAAATGAATATGAGGAACAATATCTGAAAAACTTGGAAACGGACGTAACAAACTTAGCGAGTTAACAATTACAAAAAATGGGAAATTGGTTACATTTAATTTGTACTTTTTCTTGACATAGGACCAATTATGGCATGGACCAAAAAATCACTCGATAAAAAGGAGGGGATCCTGATGTTGATCCTCTATGCCATTTATGTTGTATATATCTGTATACGATAAATATGAAAATTGATTCACTGATGTGATAAAATTCTACCTTTATATTGGAAACAGGAAACAGAAAAATCGCTTGCCGGCAGATAAATTTCTGCCGGCAAGCGATTTTTATTTTTTCAATTAAAATCCTGTCAATCTGAAAAACATCAATTCATTTGCTGATCCGTCGTCTCGTTCCTGTGTCAGCATAATTAACAGAGAGCCGTCATCTAAAAGCTGCATGTCTTCCAGCCATGGATAACTGACACCAAATATGTCCTCTGTAGAAATTGCACCTACGTGCGTTCCATCTTTTGCCCAAAATTGTATTTCACGCATATTTCCATCTGCAGCCACAAAACCATTTTCTGTTTCCGCCATGCCTGTAATGGAACCGAGCTTGTCCGGAGAACTGATATCTTCTCCACCTAATTTCAAAAGCTGATTGCCATCATAATCATAGACAACAATTTTTGTGCCTTCATCTTCCACAGCCATGGAGCCGGCAACCATAATATGACTATTCGTGATCTGTACGTCATCTATCATAGAAAACAGTCCCTTGCGTTCTTCATCTTTATTTAATCCGGTCAGTATCCACGGTTCTGCCGTCAGGTTACCGCCTTGATTCGCAATCTTCTGAGTATCACTGTTCACCCAGAAACTGATTCCCCATTCTCCGGATGGATGCATATTCAGATCTCCGTCTACTGTTGTCTGAAGTGCCTTTTTCCCATCTTTTACGCCAATTACATCTCCAATTCCAGGCGAAAGATATAACATTCCACTGTTGTCTCCGGACAAATATTCACAATCATCGTCTAGTTCCATCGAAGAAACGAATTTGAGTCCGCTTTCTGAATATTCATAAGTATCCAGTTTGTTCTCCAGCAAATGGAATACATGATTGCCCTGTTTTACAAACTGATGTTCCATGATCTGCATGACACCCTGTGCTTCTTTAAACGGAATATATTCCGGAACGATTGTATAAGAACCTACCATCTGCTTTGCCAATACAGGTTCAAGAGGCTCTCCCTCCCATGGCCATGGTGCGTCTTTATTTCCTTCATCCTTTAATTTCAGCACAATTCCTTCCAGCAGTTCTTTGTCAGAATCATCTATTTCCTGTCCTCTTACTCTGATATCATAGGATGTGCCAGACTGTTCATAACGATACATATACGTTTTTTCTATGGAATTACTTTCCGGCATTGCTGTATATTCTGCATTTCCTATTGTTACAGTGTCCATTTTCCCTTCAGCATATGCCTCTAAATCCACTCCAAAGGCAATTAAACTCTTTCGATATGTATATGAATCCTCCTTGGTCGCTTCTATAGAAATGACATTCTCGGATCCATCTACTGTATCTCCATCAAAAAATCTAACGTAAGAATATTCTTCATCTTTCTTCATATTCTCTTTATCGTAGTTCCATGCCTTCGGATAATACACTGTAAATAAATTTAATTTAAGATTTTCCCTGTCCTTAAATTTTGTTTCTGCCTGCTCTGTTTTTTTCTTCTCCGGAGCCTTTTTTTGTCCACATGCCGCTATCATCATCATGCATATCATGATACACAGCACACACCATAGTTTCTTTTTCATGGCGTCTTCCCTCCTTTCATGATTTCCACATTCTTTTCAGTTATTCACTGTCACTTTTTACACAGTGGAATGTGTAGTAGTCATCATCATCACTGTAGTCTACTTTCAAAGTACCATCGTCATTTATCATCACTGTAAGAGATGGATTTTCTGATTCAATCGAACAATATCCCAGTGCAACTGACCATGGGAAAGTCCCAATCTCCTCCCCTTTATAAATAACTGTTACATTACGGTCACTTTTGAAATCAAGACGCAGTGCATCATTGATGTTGTCTACTCCTTCCATAGAAGTCTGCGGTCCGTCTCCTAAAAGTTCTTCTACGCTTTCAGAAGCCCACTTACCTATGACTGCACTTTCCTCCTCTGTCAGATAGAGCGAAGGATCCATTGCATCGGTTCCATCCTTTGCAAAAATCACCTTTACTCCCATCTCCAGCATGTCGTCAAAAGAAATGATATCTTTTCCGATGGTTCCCACCATTTTTTCTCCTTCGATGCTCAAGGTAAACTGATCATCTTCGACAGACCATTTTCCATTTCCGGTAGTGTCTCCAACTGTAAAGGAAACTTTTCCGCCATTTTTCACTTCAAATTCAAAATCACCACCGAAAGTTTCATCTACACTGACGGATATTCCCATCATTTGAGCGGAGACCGCTACCCATTTTCCTTCATATGGATTCTTCTCTCCTGCTTTTCCGGAGCCTCCACACCCGGTCAGTGCTGCCATACTGATGATAAACACTAATCCTAATAACAAATTCAATTTTTTTCTCATAAGCCTCTTCCCTTTCGACTACTTCTTATCTGCAAAAAACGGAGTCAGCAATTCTGCCACCTTGCTGATTGGCATTGTCTGTAAGATCACCTTTCCCGGTCCTTTCACAACGGTATTAAAAATGCCTTCTCCTCCAATCAGCATATTTTTTACTCCTTTTACAGCTACAACATCCATAGTGCAGGTTTCTTCCATTGCCGCTAAGTACCCGGTACTGATCACCATTTCCTGTCCGGCACTCAGATCATATTCCACTGCATGTCCGTCAATTTCTACAAATGCAGTTCCATTTCCGCTCAATCTCTGCATAATGAAACCTTCTCCGCCAAATATGCCTTTTCCTAATTTTTTCTGGAAATGCATGGACAATTCCACGCCTTCTTCTGAAGCAAGGAATGCACTTTTCTGCACGATCATGGAGTGACCGCTGCTAATCTCCAGCGCTTTGATTGCTCCCGGAAAACTTGATGCAAATGCAATCATTCCGTCTGTACCTTCTGCGGTATATCTGTTTTGAAATGCAGAATCACCAGACATCATTCTGCCGAACATTTTCTTCATTCCGCCACCGGAAATCGTCTCCATTTTCATGTTCGGGCTCATCCAGCTCATACTTCCGCTTTCTGTGATCATAGATTCTCCTGCTGCTAATTCACATACGACAACTGGTAAATTTCCTCCTAAAATCTCATATTTTTTCATAGTAAAGTTCTCCTTTCTTTTTCGTTTTTCTTTTTTCGTTTTTATCCTACAACAGTACCTTTTTCATTAAGTTTTGCGGCACATTGCACACACATATCCAGATCATCACAGATTAAAAAGCAATGGTCACATACAAGACGCTTACATATCGGACAAATATTAAAGATCTCTTTCGCCTGATTCAATGCTTTTTGAAATGCTAAATTCTTTTCCCGGTCATAAAGCGTATCATAAATAATCTTCCGATTTTCATTTTCCGGTTTTTTCCCCGCTTTGGAAAAACGAATTGGTGTGCTTTTCCATACTGTTTTACATTCCATGCAGCATAGTGAAAAGCAAAACTCATCCGGCGTAGAACAATCTATTAAATCCTTTTTCGTAATATATTCCACATTTCAACCTCCTTGTTAACCTCCTTGCTCTATCACCATTATTTTTTTCTTTTATCGGGCGGCCACCATTTCGTAATAAAAGCGTAGCAGATTCAGAAAGCAAATACTATGGTCGCCATTCGTATATTATGCTTATTTTTCAAAATACGAACGATTAGTATACTATATATAGTGTTTTATTCTTATCTCTCCACTATATATGCGCAATATCTTTTTGTGAAAATATAAAAGAGATCTATCGGCAAACAAAAAAAAGACCCTAGCATCATTTCTGATGCTAAGATCTTGATTGGTCATCTTAACTTAATGACATTGCTGTAAAGACTCTTTTTCGTTTACTCAGTTCTGCTATATGTCAGCTTATCTAACTGATTACATTTTCGAAATAACTCAATATACAGCATTAGTTCCTCTCTGACAGTTATCCCCAGTTTTCGATTCATATTTGTATTATGCTTTCTCGCTGTTCCAATACTGATATAAAGCAATGAAGCAATCTCCTGTATCGTATATCCATCAACATAATACTGAAGAACCATCCTCTCTGACGGAGTCAGAGTTTCCACGCGCAAAGCAAACGCCTTGAGCATTTCTTCTATATTCGGAGGAATGCCTCCATTTTCCAGTTTCTCCGTATTCCTTTTTTTCTGCATAAAATCAACCAGTGCATCCACTTCTGAAATGCCTGATAAGTTTTCGTCCGTCAGCGTATCCTCCTGCAGTGCTTTTAAACTCCGAAGAATCGGCTTCACAAAACGACGGGACATACTGACAGAAACAATCAATAATAAAATCAGGAATAACAACGTACCGATGATCCAGTCCCTTCGATTGTCCGCTGTTAATTTTTCATAATTCGCTTCTGATATCAATGTCAGTACCGCAAGCGGCATCCCATTACAACTCTTCAATTCAAGCAGTTCATGCCTGCCTATATAATTCCCGAAAGCGGTAGAATATGTATTATAATATTTTCCTTTCTTCACTGTCATCGTTCCTGATGGTGAAAGATACGTTTCTTTTGTATCTCCGAACATCGCCTTATCCAGATAGATGTTTCCTTTTTTGTCCACAGGAGCCAGTACTGTCACTATATTCCCACAGGAACCTTCCACCATAGGATAAGACAGCCTGAAATACAGATTACTCATCTCCATACCGCACAAACCGCGTACTTTTCCGGTACTGTCTAAAACCGGGACATATAAAAGCTGCACATCCTCCCATGTGTCACTCAGCTCCAGCCGGTCTGTCCACAGGCAGCTCTCTACCAGCCGGTTTCCATCAAACTGCATAATCTGTTCATACCCCGACAATGCGGACGTATCAAATTCTAAATTCCAACGGTTATGGAGCTGTACCTGCTCTGCTCTTGCAATATCAGCATTTCCCCTGAAAAAAACTACGTGCTGTTTGCTTGTATTTACTGCCTTTAAATCAGACAGGCGCAGGTAGATTCCCATGCGTGATGTATCTGCATATTCCGTCTTCGTATTTACCGTTGCATCCAATACAACAAAAACTCCACTGCAATATTTCACATCCAATGCAGATTTTAAGGAGGGATACAGCGCAGCCTCTAAATCCATGATCAGCTGAGGATTATCATTCAAATTTGAAAATGTCTTTCCATTGTCTGTCAGGCATTGGTTCAATTCTTTTGTAATATCTTCCGATAAAGAAATACTTCTCGCCATCATAATATCAGTCTGCTCTGTCATAGTTGACAACGTATTTTTCTGCTGGGCAGACAACATTTCCCGTACTTTAAAATCCATTCCCGGAAGGACTCCCAAAATACTGAGTAATAGAACTGTCACTAAAAAAAGTGTTAAAATCACCACGCACCAATAAACAATCAGTCTTTGCTGCATACGGATGCCTTGTCTCTTTATTCCTTTTATAATCTTCCGGAAATTTATTCTCTTTTCTCCCATATGTCAGCCACCTCTTTTGCCGATCCGGCAGACATTATTGTGTGTATGCTGCTTTGAAATCCTCTAATGTCTCTGAAACAAGTTTATCCATATCTTCCGGATGTTCCTGCCACTCCAACCGCTTTACTGACAGGGTTTGCCTGATAAGTTCTTCAAACTTTGTTTCCAGATCCAGATAGGAATCCAATTTTGGAGCAGTATAAAATGTATAGTTCTCCTGCGTCTTTAAAAAAGCCTGATACAGGGATACATACATCGGATCACTTAACTTCTCGATCGCCTCCGGAAGGTAAACATCGAAAGCTTCCTGCTTTACCGGCATATATCCAAGACTGGTCACAAATTCCACATTCTTTTGGGCCTCTGTCAGCCATTTAAGAAACGTAATACAGGCTTTTTCTTTTTCCGGTGTAGATTTTACCGTACAAATACCGGCACCCCGCTGCATGACCATCGTTTCTCCCCTGGCAAATACGGGACATGGCATGGAAACAATCTCTACTTTTTCCGATGTATTATCCGCATACGTAACTTCGTCTGAATAATATAACACACTGGCTGACGAAGCCACCGATACAATCGAATCTCCCGTTCGCAAAGGTTCCGTCGCATAACCGCCGCGAAGCCATACTCCTCCGGACAGTGCCGCTTTTGCATAAGGTTCCCACACTGTTTGAAATTCCGGTCCGAAAGCCAGATTTTCTCCTTTAAAGAAATTTTCACCCAGGGATTCTACACCTACCTGAAAATAGTTAAAATGATAATCATGAACGAAAAAATTCTTTCCATCACCAGGAACGTCCGGCGTCTGGTTGTCTGTCCATGCAGCATATTGTTCTGCCATTGCGAAGAGTCCTTCCCATGTTTTTAAATCTTCTATCTTCGCTCCTGTTTCTTTTGCAAAACGATCAAATGCGGTTTTATTGATAAACATAACTTCCGTTGATTTTGCTACCGGCAAAATGGAAAGTCTTTCATGAATGACACCCTCTTCCAAAAAGGCCGGAATAAATTCGTTCAGTTCTTCTTCTGTAAAATAATCATAATAATCTACAAGTTCCGTATCATCCGGCATCGCCAGAACTGTCTTGGGATAGGAAACAAACATATCCGGCAGTTTGGAAGCACCCGGATCTCCAAATGCGGATGCCAGCACATTTTCATGTATCGTATTCGTATTTGTAACACTGCCAACCTGTACCCGGATATTTTTCTCTTTTCCAATCGTTTCATTAAATTCATCAATCAGATCGTTTAATGGCGATTCTGTCTGTCCGCCATATACATGCCACAATGTAACGGTTACCGGATCTTCGTTTTTCTTCTGCCCACACCCTGTAAAAACTATGACCGCAATCATTACCGGGAACAGGCAGATTTTTCTCATAATATATCTCATATTATTTTTCTCCCTTCCAGACAGTATCTTATAAAGCATCTGACATCTCAACCAAAAATAAGATCTTAGGATTAAGACACTTTTACACAGTATATGATAACGGTTTTCAGCGATTTAAACACTCCCCATGTGGGTAGTAAAATGCTGTTTTTAAAATCCGTTTATAATCAGATTTTTCTTTGTAACAGCTACCGCCAATTTCGTTTTGGAATCAAAATTCGTTTTCTGCAACATATTTTTGATATGCCATTTTACAGTTTCCGGTGATATACACAAGCTCTCTGCAATTTTTTTATAGGATTCTCCTTCCACCACTAATCGCAGAACTGCTAATTCCCCCGGTGTAAAATCACAGCTTTTCGCTGTTCCGATCATCACAACCGGCGGAGCATCCGGATACACGCTCTCCCCTTTCATCGTGCGATCCATAACCTCCAACAGTTCCTCTTTACCGGCATCTTTATACCAGAAGCTTTCTACTCCCGCTTTGCGCGCCCTGTCAATAAAACTGCACTCTACTAAAGAAGTCACGATAATTATTTTTATCTGAGGCATGGTCCTTTTAATCTTCTCTGCTGCCACAAGACCACTCTCATCATTCTCCGTACAGACATCCATCAAGACAAGTTCACACCTGCTCTGTCTGCATACGGTTTCTGCCATAGCTGCGTTTGTGATAGAAGCCGCCAGACAATATCTCCCACTGGACTGGATATAATTTTCCATATCTTCCCGAGCCATACGCTGGTCTTCCACGATTAATACCCGTATCATCTCCGCACCTCCTTTGGTATCTTAACGATTATTGAAAATTTTGACTCCGCACAAATTCTCAATGTACCTCCACATTGCTCCACCCTTTTTCGTATACCGGATAATCCTCCTCCTTCTTTGACATCCTTCTCCGTTGTTTGTCCATTATCTGTAATCACCATAATCCATTCTTGTTCCCCACTACTGCATTTTACATACAGTTCGCTTGCCCCTGCATGGCGGACACAGTTGGAAAGTGCCTCCAAAAGTATTATATCCATCAGTTCGAAAATATGAGATTCCCAGACTTGTTCTCCTGTATAAATGATTTTCACACCCAAAATCTCCGCTCTTTCCTGCACCTGCCTGTGCAGTTGTTCGCCTTTCACAGACTCGTTATCTTTATTCAGCAAGTCTAATGTCTGCTTCCATTGCGAAAGGAAAACATCCCGGTCTGCTTCCGATTCGCGCAGCAACATCCGCTGTGCCGCCAGGACGCTATATCCCAGATTATCATGCACTCTCATTTTCATAGATAACATTTCTTCTTCTCTGGTCAGAGTTATTACATTCTTAGAAAGTTCTTTCATAGCCACAGACATTTCCTGAAGTTTCTGATTTTCTTCCTTCAACAACACTTTGTTCCGATATAATTCCGACACTTCAGAAGCAAGAACTTGAAAAAAATGATCTCCGGCTGTCGTAATAATCTCTTTCTCTGAAAATTTCCACACGCTTCCATCCGCAAAGCAGTATACTTTCAGATCAACATCATAAAATACATTCTCTTTCAGAGGATGTTCCAGTGCTTCCTTCAGTTCTGTAATATTCTGTATATCTCTTCCCGCCAGATTCTGACAAATTTGATACATTTTCCGATTCATCAGTTTAGGCATTCCGTTCCCATCAAAAAAAACAATTCCGCTCGGCAAATTGTCCAGACTTTCCTGAACTGCATTTTCCCTCAGGCAGTTCTTGCGGTACTTATGAATTCCAAAGATCTTCATTCCTACATATAAAAAACCACAAATTCCCATAACAATTAAAATCACATATGGTATTTTAAACATCCGTTGCCGCGCACACAAGCCGGATGTTATAAGGAAAATAACTATAAGCAATGCACTGTCTAGCAGCAACATCTTTCTTTGTCTTTTTCCTGTTCCTTCATAAATAACCAGAATCATATACAGCAAAGTCAAAAAAATAAAAAAGCAAATGATCGTGATCTGATACTCCGGCGAACAGTTTTCAAATGTTTTTATCATTTGCCGCCACCTCCTCCCGGAATCAGAGAAAGCAGCCATGCTCCGTCAAAATCCTGCTCCGCATAAGCTCCATATCGTCCGGCAATTTCCCGCAGATCTGTTTTACATTCCACACTCATAGACATGACGATCCGCTCCTCTCTGCGTTTCAGATTTACAGTAAATGCCGACAGATCTTCCAAAGATTCCTCAATGACTGCTTCAAAAAAATCATAAATCTGCATAGCATCTTCACTTCGTATTTCATCTAAAGCGGTGGAAAAACCTGCCTCAACATGGTTCCATTCCAGATTCTTTATCGTTTCCCTGAAACATAACTCCAACTCTCTTATCGGAAATTTTACTGTCTGCTCCGCAATAAAAATAAGATTACTACGCCTTTTTATATAGGCTCCGATCACAACTATCTTCCCTAATATTTTTTTCCTTTCGTTCTCATCTTCTTCCATAGAATATGCTTCAATGAATTCCGTCAAAAGTGCACTCTGCCTTGCCGTCTGTTTCTGTATTTTATCATACAGCTGATTCTTCACAGAAAGTTTTTCTACTTCTCTTTTTGTTCTCAGATTTTCTTCCTCAATCAGATTCGCATCTTTTAATTCTTCCTTCCGATCTTCAAGCTCTCTTACGATTTCCTGTAATTCTGACAGGTTTTCCTTCCACAACACATAGCCTCCCAAAATTGGTTTTCCCGACAGCCTGATCCCATTTTCTAACATGATCGGACATTGAACTACCTGCCTTACAATTTCCGGTGCAATACATTCCGAATCCTGAGATTGATAAATGCATTTTCCACTCTGATCTGTAATCTGTGCTGAAATTGTAGATGCTGCAAATAATTGTGCATATCCTGTATTGGAAGGGATCAATCCGCACTGGATGCAGCTTTCAATGATCAAAGCAAACAAAAGGCATAATGCAGCCGTCATATCGCTTGAAAATATTTTCCAAAAGGGCAGATTCAGATAATAGGCGATGCCATAGACAACCGACAGTCCATAAGCACCAAAAGGCATCCAAAGCATTTTCCTGTTTTTAATTTTTCTGCATCTTAATAGAATAATCAAGAGTGCTGCCAGCAGACAGCCAAGATCCCAGGCAACTATAGCATAATACATTACTCCATATCCATAGACGCCTACTTCATAGGAAGCTGCTTCCCCCAGTCTCCCCTCCGGGAAAGTAAAAACTAACTGGTGCAGATCATTCGTTAATACAATCCCTATTAGAAACAATGCCGGACAAAACAGCAGACATCGTCTTTCCGGTAATTTATAATTCTCCGGCTGCCGTATATAAAATGCCAGATAAAGACTGACCGTAGGGAGTAACAGCATAGGAATATAATAAAGATATCTTTTATTTTTCAGGTGTATGTAAAAAACTCGACTTTGCCATTGCAGCTATATCTCCAACTCCATTTTTTAATGCAATACTTTGGTCGGACAAACCTTCGTACATTCATAACAGAGTATGCACTCCGTCCCTCTCTTTCGTTTGCGGGATTCCTTATTGACCTCCACATTCATTGGGCAGACACACAGACATTTTCCACAATGAACACATTTGCTTTCATCGCAGTGAACACGCAGGATTGAAAAACAGTGGACCGAATATCTTCGCGACTGCTTAGTGGATTGTTGCCGCCTCAAAAACACCAAGAAAATGTCGGGCATAGCGTTTTCCTGCAGTAAAAAGTGCTGTTCCCAACGCAAGGCATCCTCCAATGTAGCTGAAATTCAACAGATAGAACAAGTTTCCTTTAGCCTTCCACAACGTGATTGCCACTGTCTCAAATAACAAAAATAATAGAAGTGACGCTATATATTTGCGAAGCACATTATTCTTTCTCATCAAAATCTTCTAAAAGCTCCTCTTCCCTGTATTGCTCTCTCTAATGTGTCTTGATTTCTGCCTTCTGGCAGGTCGTATATAAATTCTTCCATAA
>OLPU01002606.1_pt1 | contig 11815 bp, 10 predicted proteins | sample 1673111 | NCBI WGS metagenome assembly OLPU01 (sample SAMEA3136755, study PRJEB25190) | human gut metagenome | reverse complement strand
ATGCAATGGGATATGCAGATACTGTATTTGAAGTTAATGCAACAGATGCAAACATTGTAAAACCGGAAGCAGGAGCTGCTGACACAACAGCATTAAAGGCAGCAGTAGAGCAGGCATCTGCATTAAAAGAGGCAGATTATACAGCAGATTCCTGGAAAGCAATGCAGTTGGAGCTGGAGGAAGCCAAGGAACTTCTTGCAAAGGAAAATCCAACCCAGGCAGAGGCTGACGAGGCCACCACTCATCTGAATGCAGCAGTACAGGCACTGGTAAAGGCTGAGGTAAAGGATACTCTTACTTTTGCAAAACCAAAGGTAACTCTCTACAAGGGCCAGAAAAAAGCACAGACAGCCACAGTAACCGGAAAGGTAAAGGCGCCTGTCTACACCTCCAGCAATACAAAAATTGCAACTGTAGATAAGAAGACAGGAAAGGTAACAGCAAAGGCAGCAGGAAAGGTAACCATCACTGCAAAGAGCGGATCTTTAAAAGCAACCTACACAGTAACCGTTAAAAATCCTACCTTGAAGCTGACAAAAACATCTGCATCTGTAAAAGTAGGAAAAACAACAAGAATCACAGCAAAAGCAACTCCATCCGGAAAGATCACATACAAATCCAGCAACAAAAAAGTTGCGACAGTATCTTCCAATGGAACAGTAAAAGGTATCAAAAAGGGTACAGCCAAGATCACAGTAACCTGCAATGGCGTGTCCAAAACATTTAAGGTAACTGTGAAATAATCTATGGACAAGAATTATAAACCCTGGCTGAAGCTTCTTCCGGCAGCAGCAGTTTTTGCCGCAGTTTGCATTACCTGCTATCAGGCCGAAAAAAGTCCTGTAGAAACAGCAGCAGTATCTGATAACAGTGTTATGTCTGTCAAAGAGATTAAAGAACTGATTCAGACAGGAAGTACAGAGGAGGGGGGAAACACAAATGCCTCCTCCAAAAAAGAAAAAGCTTCGGCAGAAAAGAAATCAAAAAAGGCAAAGAAAGCAAGTAAAATCAAAACCGGTACCAAAAAAAATACCACTTCCGGAGCTGCTGCAAATGGCGGTGCATCGGCAGGGGGTGCAGGGACAACCACCACACCCACTACTACGGTTCCGGCAGATGGATATGTGGACGGCACTTATACAGGCTCAGGCACAGGCTTTGGGGGCACTGTTACCGTACAGGTTACAGTTTCCGGACACAAGATCACAGCAATCAATATTCTGGATGCTTCTTCTGAAACTCCGGCATATTTTGCCAATGCTAAGGGTGTGATCAACAAAATTCTGTCAGGACAGACCCCAAATGTGGATGCTGTCAGCGGAGCTACCTATTCCTCAAACGGAATTATCCAGGCAGTGCAGAATGCCCTGTCTCAGGCAATTCCTTCAGGAAACCAGGCTGGGGTCACTCCCACACCTACATCTACGCCAACTCCAAAGCCCACCAAAAAACCGGTTCCAACCCCAAAACCAGGGGAAGAGCAAATTTATAAGGACGGCACCTACACAGGTACAGGCAAAGGCTACAGCGGAACCATCACTCTCACTGCAAAGATCAAAAAAGGAGTGATCACTTCCCTAAAGGTGGAAAATACAGATACACCTGCATTTTTCCAAAAGGCCTGGGATAAGCTGGAGGGAGAAATTCTGGAAAAACAGGCTGCAGAGGGCATTGACACTGTCAGCGGAGCCACTTATTCTTCTAAGGGAATCCTGGAGGCTTTCGAGGACATTCTGAAGCAGGCGAAAAAGGGAGAAACAAAGCCAACGGTAACACCGGAAATAACTCCCACACCTACAGTAGCTCCAACGCCTACGGCGACCCCGGCACCTACAGTAACGCCCACTCCGGAGGCAAGTCCCGCACCGGAAACGAGTCCTACACCGGAACCAACAGCAGTACCGGAGCCTGAGGGCAGATACATAGACGGGACCTATACGGCATCCAGCTATGGCTTTGAGGGAATGGTTAATGTTACGGTCACTATCTCAGGAGGACAGATTGTTTCCATAGAGCAGAGCAACGGGGATTCCCCGGAATATTTTGATTATGCCTGGAATACCATCCTGCCTCAGGTAACTGCAAATCAGTCCCCGGAGGGAATCGATGCTGCATCCGGAGCCACCTATTCTTCAGAGGGAATTCTGAATGCAATCCGTAAGGCCCTTGCACAGGCTGCCAGTACATAGAAAACCATGTACTAGTACAGCGAAAACTATGTACTAGATAGGAGGAACCTTATTATGATAAAAACAACAGTACAGGTAGAGGGAATGATGTGTGGAATGTGCGAATCCCATGTAAATGATGCAGTGCGGAAGGCCTGCCGGGTAGACAAGGTCACATCCTCCCATGGAAAGGGAGAAACTGTGATTCTCTCCCAACAGCCCCTTGAAGAAGCTGCACTAAAGGCTGCCATTAATGCAACCGGCTATGAGGTAAAAGGGATCACATCAGAACCATATGAAAAAAAGAAAGGGATTTTTTCCTTTCTGCATAAGTGATTTCAGGAAGCAGGGGTTACCCCTGCTTCTTTTGACCGAATCAAGGAAGCCCCCTGCTTCAATTGCGAATATCCCCTTGATCATCTTGACCTTGCGAAAAGTCTCGAAGAATGTCGACAAGTTTACGGACAAATTTGGGGAATACAGTTGTGAAAAATGTCAAATTATGGTAGACTAAGTTCAGTTCATAAATCAGGAGATATAAAGATATAAATGAAGAAAAAAATACAGACCCTTTGCTGGGTTTTGTTTACCATATTTTCTGCGGGATGCTTATTTATTAATTTTATCAGCGGACCGCCAGTAGATAATGTAAAAGCACTGACAGGTTATATGATCTGTGCAGCAGCAGTCTCAGTATTATATCCGGGAGCTATGCTGTTCCTGGGACTGAGAAACCGCTGGCTCTATGAGCAGCTGCAGAGGAAAGCCGAAGGAGAAAGAGAAGCGCTGGAAAGCCTTTCTCCCACATCCCCCAAAAGGGAAAATATACAGAGACATCCTTTTGCCCACAAAGCTATGTCTACGGACTTGTCTATGCTGGTCAGTGCCCTGAATTCTGATCAGAAGCTTACAGAAGAGGAGAAGGACTCCCTGATCAAATACATTAAAGAGAAATGATGTGAACTGTTTTGGATTTAATTGTATGTATGTCAATTGCAGGAAGCATTCCTGTATTGCTTTGTTTTCTGCTATTTCTGATCCAGAGGGATTCCTATAATTTTCTTTGGGGCAGGAAACTACTGTTGGCCGGAGTATTCTTTTTCCTGGCTCCGGTACAGCTGGTGAGATTTTTGTTACCTATGGATATTCTGCCGGAACCTGCTTTCAGTGAAGAGACACAGCTTTATCTGTCCCATTCTATGGATTTTCTGCCTGGACGTGGGGATGAGTATGTGTGGTTCCCCAGATGGATTTCCGTTATCATTCTGCTGTGGGCAGGCATTGTGATTCTCTTTGCCCTGTATCAGTTTATAAAATATCGTAGAATCGTTAGGAAAATCAATCGATCCGTTTTCTACTATGTAGATGAGCCGGAAATGGAGCTGGTCTACTATGTTGTACCTGATGGAAGCTGCGGTCCCTGTACAGTGGGATTCTTCCGTCAGAAAATCATAATACCTGAAAGCTTTACAGAGCTTGAGAATTTTTCTATGGTATATCAGCACGAATATACCCATCTGAAAAATCGTGATAATCTGGTGAAGCTTTTATGCCTGATCGTTCTTTGCATCCATTGGATGAATCCGGCGGCATATCTGTTGTTGTTCCTTTATCGGATCACTGCAGAAGCTGTCTGTGATGATGCAGCAGTGCTTGGCTATTCAAAGGATATAGTAAAAACCTATGCCATGCTGCTGGTAACTACGACCCCGGTCCGGGAGAAACTTCCGGTTGTATGGAAAAATAACTTTTCCAGTGAGGGAAAAATGATCAAGAGGAGGATCAACTACATGATGAAGAAAAGAAAAAACGGATGGATGAGAAAAGGAATTATTGCAATGGTATCTGCATTGACTATTGCAGCAAGCGCAGGGACGGTGTTGGCGTATGAGCCGTTGCAGTCATCGGATTATGATGTTAGTATTATTATGACTGCGGATGATTCTGACAATTCTAGTTTTAATTTTGTAGGTGAGAATTATTTTGAACCCGATTTTTCTAAATCCGATTTGATTTTTATATCAGAAACAGGAGAACAGATTCCAATAATAAATAATAATTCATCCAAGGCCTTATGTAGGCATAATATGGTTAATGGATATTTAAATAATCATAAGAAAAATAGCACTGGTGGGTGTACGGTAAAAGTATATAGTTGCCAACGTTGTACAAGGTGTGGTTATTTGGCAAATCCAGTATATCAAAGTACTCATACATATGTTAAATGCCCACATTAATATTCCGATGTAGATAGGATTTAATTATTGAAATTTCAGAATATTTAGAAATACTTATAACATTTACAATGCCGTCTCTGTTTTGACGATTCAAAGCAAAGACGGCATTTGTATATCTTACAGTACTAATCATTAAGGGGAACAAAAGGAATATCCCTCTGCACATCCCCGTCATCCCCAATCTCCAAATCCCCCCAACAAACCGGTTCAATAGTCTGTTCCATAAGCCTGATTGCCAGATCTCTGGCGTTTTCGCCCAGGAGAGTGCTGTTGGGCAGCTTGGCGGCCAGCTCTTCAGTGATGGAGCTCAGGCCTTCCAGGATCATTCCTTTGCCTGGAGTTTCTTTCCACCGAAGCTCGATTTCCTTCTCACTGTGGAAAAACACAGACAAAAGCCGTTTCGCGCATTCCTCCACAAAGGTGATCTCCAGCTTCAGTACAGGGATCTGGTTTTCATTTCTGGTAAATTCTCCCAGTGTGCGTACAAGATAATTTTCTCCGTGCATGGAAACTGTGCCCAGGGCAGCCTGGCGGAAGCCTACAGGCAGAGTATGGATCTCTTCTCCTTCCAGAAAGGACACAGAGAAAATTCCAGATTCACAGGAGAAAGAAATCTTCCGGATGCCCTCTGTCATATTATTATGGAAGACCTGCATAAACAGTGGAAACAGACCAATACTTTGCTGGCGCATTTCATAGGTCCGGCCGTGGAGCTCCTGTCTGAATTTTTCGAAGAAAGCAGGAGAGTGGGATTTTTCACAACAGCTGTTATTTCTGCGCAACTGACGCTTTTTCCATCCCCCACGCAGAATAGGGCGGGTCAGCTCCATTCCCTGCTCCAGTTCTCCGCACAATCGCTTCAGCAGCAGGGCTGCAGACGGGCTCTCAGGAAGCGTATCAGCAGGAATATATTCCGGCGGAAAATATTTCCGGATAATATTTAACATAATACAATCCTGGAATAATTCATTATTTCCTGCATTAGTTACCAGAACCATATCCATATCCGGATAGATTACCACATTCTGTCCCAGCATTCCGTTGAATTCAAAGCTTCCGGGACGCTGCTCCATCCACAGCTGGTAACCATAACCATAGGTATCATCAGGAGTTTCCCAGCGCTTTTGGGTGGAAGCCTCCACCCAGCTTTCCGGAATGATCTGTTCTCCCTTCCATTTCCCCTTCTGGAGATAAAGCTGTCCAAGCTTGGCCATATCCTCTGCACAGAGGAAAAGCCCCCAGCCGCCTTTTGTGATCCCTGCAGGACAGGTTTCCCAGAAATATTTTGTAATTCCCAGAGGCTGAAAAAGCCGTGGCTTCAGATATTCAGTCAGAGTTTCACCTGTGCGCTTTGTGACAATAGCAGACAGCATATAGGTGTTCATGCTGTTGTACTGAAAAATCTGGCCGGTAGTTCCGTTTACTGTAGAATTCAGATAGCTGGCTACCCAGTCATTTCCGGATACAATACCGGATTCATTAAAGGTGATCCCACTGGACATGGTCAGGAGATTTTCCACTGTGATCACAGGCCGGAAAATTTTCAGCAGGGAATTGACCTTATCAGGAAAAATATCATAAATATTTTCATCCAGGCGAAGCTTCCCCTCCTCAATCAGCAGTCCTATAGCCATTCCAGTGATGCTTTTGCACATAGAATGGGTGATGTGCCACATGCCTCTGGGATAAGGCGCAAAATCACATTGGCAGATCACCTTTCCGTGGCGGAGAGCCATGAAGTGATGCATTTCCGTGCCCTTTGCATGATGCAGCTCCCGGATCAGGGCTGCAAGATACTCAGAGGAAATTCCCTGGCTCTCCGGAGTCGCCCGCTCAAAGGGCTGTTCATAAGGGGCATCAAAAGGAAAGTCCTGTTTCTGAGGAAAATAATTTACACGCCCGCTACCTGTCTTGCCCAGAATAATATTAAAAATTAATTCTGCAACTGCAATCTGTTCTTTACTCATAATGTCCCTCCTGTATAAAATCAAATAGATAAAAGAATCTGCCTTAAAACAAGAGAATTAATAGTGCAAGCTTGTTATAAGAATCAACTTGTCGGCACATTAGTTTTCTAAATTATACCTTTACAAAACAATAAATGCAAACACATTATAAACATGTTTATGCTTATAATTGTTTGCATTTATTTCTTTTATAATGAGTAAAATCAGACCGCTTTCTTATATAATATAAGTCTTTTTTTCTCTAGAGCTTGTGTGAATGATTTTTTAAACATGCTCTAAGCCCTGGGTCTAGAAGAGAGTACTTATCTTTCCTCAAATGGTATAAAGTCTGTATGTTCTCCTACATATTTATAAGCAGGACGGATGATCTTGTTGGCGCTTATAAGTTCCTCAAGTCTGTGGGCACTCCAGCCAGGCATACGCGCGATGGCAAAAATTGGTGTAAACAGTTCCTGAGGGATTCCCAGCATACTGTAAACAAAGCCACTGTAGAAGTCTACGTTTGCGCACACATTTTTAAATATTTTTCTGTGTTCCATAATAAGTTTGCCTGCCAGCCCCTCAACCCTGTTGTAAAGCTCGAATTCCTCAGTCATGCCCTTTTCCTCAGCCAAAGCCTTGGCAAAACGCTTCAGGATCACTTCACGAGGATCAGAGAGAGTATAGACCGCATGACCCATACCATAGATCAGTCCTGCACGGTCAAAGGCTTCTTTATTCAGAATCTTCTGGAGATAATCAGCCAGCTCATCCTCATTCTCCCAGTCCTGTACGTGAGCCTTCAGGTCAGCAAACATATTCTGGACCTTCAGGTTGGCACCACCGTGACGGGGACCCTTCAGGGAGCCAATGGAAGCAGCAGTGGAAGAGTAGGTATCCGTACCTGATGAGGTTACCACATGAGTAGTAAAGGTGGAGTTATTACCACCGCCATGCTCAGCATGGAGAATCAGTGCAATATCCAGAACCTTAGCCTCCAGCTCTGTATACTGGCCATCCGGACGCAGCATCAGCAGAATATTCTCAGCCAGGGAAAGACCTCTCTGCGGATTGCGGATAAACAGGGTCTCATCCTTACGGAAATGACGGTATGCATGATAGGAATAAACAGCAATTTCAGGAAGCTTGGCAATCAGCTCCAGAGACTGACGCAGTACATTTTCAGGAGAAATATCCTCCGGATTGTCATCATAGGTGTACAAGGCCAGTACACAGCGCTGCATGGCATTCATAATATTGGCATTGGTACCCTTCATAACCACATCACGGACAAAACGACCGCCCAACTCCTCCATGTTTCCCATAACATCGAAAAATCTGGCCAGTTCATCTCTGTTGGGAAGCTTGCCGAAGATCAGCAGATAAATAACCTCTTCAAAGCCGTAACGTCTGCCGTTCAGACCAGCAACAATATCCTCTACATTGATGCCCTGGTAAAAAAGCTGTCCGTCTGCAGGAATCCGGCGTCCATTGACCAGCTTATAACCATTTACATCAGAAATTTCAGTCAGACCGGTAAGAACACCCTTACCTGCAGAATCACGCAGACCTCTTTTTACATCGTATTCTACATATAAATTAGGATCAATATGATGATTTCCTAAAAGCTCATGCTCAAAGAATCTCATCTTGTCCCTAAGCTGCCTGGAATCCTCCAGACTCATCATTTCATGCTTTTCCATAATATCTCTCCTCATATATGTATATATTCTTAATCTAACATTTTACCGTAACGCAGTGAGAAAGGCAATAGAACGATTGTATTTTTTTGAATACAATTCTAGCCGGATTAAGTAAGTTTTCCTCTTTAGTCTTTGAATAACGTCCTGATTTACAAAGATAATTTACAGGTTTCGTGAAATCCGGTTGAAAATACCTGTCAGTGTATATATAATTAATGTGCCAAATGGCAGATATATAAATAAAGTAATTACATATTAAAATGTATTTGTATAACACAAAGGAGTGCAAAGAATCAATATGTCAGAACGTAAAATGAAACGGGTTGAGGACTCGTTGACCGAACAATCACACTTACTTATGCCAAAATGTCTCAATGCAGCAGGTTACCTTTTCGGCGGACAGCTGCTGGCCTGGATCGATGAGACTGCAGGTATTGTAGCCAAACGCCACGCAGAGATGAACGTAGTGACAGTAGCAGTAGACAATATGTATTTCAAAGCCGGAGCCCAGGTAAATGATACCATTGTACTGATCGGACGGCTCACACATGTAGGACGATCCTCCATGGAAGTGCGGATTGATACCTACAGAGAGGATCTGGGCGGAACCCGTACCATGATCAACCGTGCATATTTCACTATGGTGGGTACAGATGAGAAACAACATCCGGTAGAAGTACCGGGACTGATCATTGAGGGAGTTACCCAACAGATTGAATTTGAAGCAGCGAAAAAACGGGCCAATCTGTGGAAAGTACGCCGCCAGGAGGGATTCTGATTAGTATTAGAATCCCCTGACGGACATGTACCAGAAACTTATTCCTGACCCGGATCAGAAGGGGCAGTATCCTGATAGGAGAAATCTTCAGAGGTGTCATCCCCTGAGGTATCCGTGGACTCATCCGGGTAATCAATCTGATCCCCGCCACCGGTATTATCTGTAGTATCAGAACTGTCACTGCTGTCAGAATTGTCACTGCTGTCAGAACCATCTCCGTTATCGGAAGAATCCTGGTCTGCAGAACCATCCCCGGAACCATCTGCAGAACCATCTCCGGAACTATCCTGGTTATCATTATTATTTCCCGGATCCTCCTCGTAGGATCCGCTGTCATAATCCCAGTCAGTGCTGCCGGAATCATCATAATTACTCTCCTGAGTATAAATAGGAAAACCATTTTCTTCTGCCTCAGCCTGGGCCTGTGCTTCCGCCTCGGCAGCTGTTTCCGGAGCTTCTGTAAAGGTGGTCACACCCTTGGACACCTTACTGTCCTTTGGCGCAACTGCTGAAACTCCAAACATGGCCACACACAGCAGAACAGCTGTGCCTGCAATCTGTAATTCATCTATATGTCTCATAATCATTTCCTCCAAAGTAAACCTTTCCCCACCATTATAGCACGGTCAGAGAAATTTGTGTATTCCTGAAATATTCGGTAATAGGAATACCTATTACTGAGAACGGCGTGAACAGTAATACAGAATTTTTTAGGGTAGAATTTTGACAGATAATCTGCTATTATAAATGACAGATGCGTTACTGTCTGACAGGCATTCTTGAACTGTCCGGGATCATCGCAAATATAAAAACAGAGGTGTAAAATATATGAGCTGGTATAACGAGGCAATCTTTTATCATATTTATCCACTGGGACTGACCGGAGCGCCCAAGGAGAACGACTATGGCACTCCTGTCCATCGACTGAATACCTTACTTCCCTGGATCGACCATATTAAGGAAATCGGATGCACGGCACTCTACATCGGTCCTTTATTTGAGAGTGTGGGACATGGCTATGAGACTACTGATTACAAGAAGCTGGATTCCAGACTGGGAACTAATGAGGATTTGAAGAATTTTGTGGCTGCCTGTCATGAGAAGGGAATCCGGGTGATCTTTGACGGTGTGTTCAATCATACAGGACGTGATTTCTTTGCATTCAAAGATATACAGCAGAACAGGGAGAATTCCAGATATGTGAACTGGTACTGCAATGTGAATTTCTGCGGAAATACGGAATATAATGATGGATTTTCCTATGAGAACTGGGGAGGGTACAACCTTCTGGCAAAATTAAACCAGAGAAATCCGGAGGTACAGAACTATATCTGTGATGTAGTCCGTTTCTGGGTATCTGAGTTTGATGTGGACGGAATCCGTCTGGATGCAGCAGATGTACTGGACTTTGATTTTATGAAAGCACTGCGCAGGACAGCCTCTGAGGTCAAAGCAGATTTCTGGCTTATGGGAGAGGTGATCCACGGGGATTACAGCCGCTGGGTCAATGGGGAAACCCTGCACAGCGTAACCAACTATGCCCTGCACAAGGCTTTGTACAGCGGACACAATGACCACAACTATTTTGAGATTGCCCATACAGTGAAATATCTGCTGAATATGGGAAATCTGGATCTCTACAATTTTGTAGACAACCATGATGTAGAGAGAATCCACACAAAGCTGACAAACAAAGCCCACTTTGCTCCGGTGCATATCCTTCTGTATACACTGCCGGGGATCCCCAGCATTTATTATGGCTCAGAATTTGCCATTGACGGCCGCAAGGAGCAGTTTTCCGATGCCAGCCTGCGTCCGGCACTGAACCTGGCAGATTATGCAGATGCAGTAGAGAAGAATCCATGTACTGCACTGATCGCTGCCCTTGGAAAAATCAGACAGCAGACACTGGCATTAAGCTATGGCAGCTACACAGAGCTTCAGCTTACCAACCGCCAGTATGCCTTTGCCAGAAACCTGGATGGTGTCTCTGTGATCGTCACTGTAAATAATGATGACAATGATGCCTCCATGAATGTACCTGCCGGAAATACTTCTGAATATGTAGGAACACTTACAGGACAGCATGTCAAAGTCCAGGATGGACGGATCAATGTAACAGTCCGCGGCAATTTCGGAGAAATTTGGGTACCTGTAAATGCAGCTGCTGAATATGAACCGGTGAAAGTACAGACAGAGGAAGAAAAACCTGGCTATCAGGCTGCTGTTGAGACAACGGAGGTAACGCCTGATTCTGATACCGCGCAGGAGAATGTAGAAACTGCCTGTACCTGTGAGACAGTAGAAGTACAGCCTGAGAATACACCTTCAGAAAAGAACAATACAGAAAATTTCCAGGAAGTTCCCAAGGAACCTGTAAAAACAGTTTCCAATAAATCCCCGGAAGAAATGACTGTGGAGGAACTTCAAGCAGCAATCCTGGGAAAAATGGCCAACAATGGTCCTGTTACCGACCAGATGAGAAAAACAGTGGCAGACAATATCTGGCACGATTCCCTGGTCAACTGGCTGAAGAGCTTCCGGTAGGCAAGTCATTTCTGCTGCCAGATTTTTCATTATTTGTTAAGAGTTCTTTTATAGACTTCATAACTGGCATATGATACAATTTCATTAGTCAAAGAAAGGAGGGGTCAAATGTTAGATCAGAAAGACATACAACTATTAGAGAAAATGTTCGAAAAATCTCAACAGAACATCATAAATACAGTAGATGAAAAGATAACTCACTCCGAAACCCGAATCCTGAAAGAAGTTGATAAGAAGATAGTAGCTTCTGAGACTCGAATCCTGAAAGAAGTCGACAATAAGATAGCCGCTTCCGAAACCCGAATCCTGAAAGAAGTTGATAAGAAGATAGTAGCTTCTGAGACTCGAATCCTGAAAGAAGTCGACAATAAGATAGCCGCTTCCGAAACCCGAATCCTGAAAGAAGTTGATAAGAAGATAGTAGCTTCTGAGACTC
>OLPU01002604.1_pt1 | contig 11824 bp, 9 predicted proteins | sample 1673111 | NCBI WGS metagenome assembly OLPU01 (sample SAMEA3136755, study PRJEB25190) | human gut metagenome | reverse complement strand
GTAGTTTTAAATTATTATAATAAAGTAATATATAGTGATTACAAAAGACACTTTTCAGATATAAAAACAACTTTAAAGCAATCATTAAAACAGTGTATTGAAGAGTTAGGCAATGTTGATTTAAAAGTAACAGTTACAGGATCAGGAGGAATTGCAGCAGCAGAATGGGTGAAAGCAGATTTTCAACAAGAGGTTATATCATGTACAAGAGCTGTTGAAGAGTTTTTACATAAAACTGATGTTGTAATTGAACTTGGTGGTGAGGATGCAAAAATAACATATCTAAAAGATGGAGTAGATCAAAGAATGAATGGAACTTGTGCAGGTGGTACAGGGGCATTTATTGATCAAATGGCAATATTATTAAACACAGATGCAAAAGGATTAAATGAATTATCTAAGGATGCAACTATTATTTATCCAATAGCATCTAGATGTGGTGTTTTTGCAAAAACAGATGTTCAGCCACTTATTAATGAAGGTGCAAAAAGAAGTGATATTGCGGCTTCTATCTTTCAAGCTGTTGTAAATCAAACTATAAGTGGTCTAGCTTGTGGGAAACCAATACGTGGTAATGTAGCTTTTTTAGGAGGACCATTACACTTCCTTGATGGACTAACCAAAAGATTCATAGAGACTTTGAATTTAAAAGAAGGAGAGTATATTATACCTCAAAATTCAGAGTTATATGTTGCTATTGGTGCAGCATTACTATCAGAAAACAAAGAAGTTATAACTTTAGCGAAGCTAATAGATAATTTAGATAATGTCAATTGTAAAGAGATAACACAGAATAATTTACTACCACTATTTAAAGATGAAGAAGAATATTTAGAATTTTTAAATAGACATTCGTCTAATAAAGCCAAAAGAGGTGAAATATATAATTATTCAGGAAATATATTTATAGGCATAGATGCTGGTTCTACAACTACTAAATTAGTAGTAATAGGTGAAGATAATGAATTGTTATACTCTAGTTACGATAATAATGAGGGTAGTCCATTAAATAAAACAATTGATATATTAAAAGATTTATATAAAAATCTTAATAGCAATATAACTATAGCCAAAACTACAGTAACTGGATATGGAGAAGAATTAATAAAAGCTGCTTTAGGAGTAGATATAGGAGAAATAGAAACAGTTTGTCACTTTAAAGGTGCAAAATCATTTATGCCTAATGTAGATTTTATTTTAGATATTGGTGGGCAGGATATGAAGGCTTTGATGATTAAAGATGGAGTAATAAATAATATATTATTAAATGAAGCTTGTTCATCAGGATGTGGTTCATTTATAGAAGGATTTAGTAAGTCATTAAATATTTCTATAGATGAATTTGCGAAGCTTTCAGTTAAAGCTAAAAAGCCAGTTGATTTAGGATCTAGGTGTACAGTATTCATGAACTCTAAAGTAAAGCAAGTTCAAAAAGAAGGGGCTAGTGTTGGAGATATTTCAGCGGGACTTTGTTATTCAGTTATAAAAAATGCACTATATAAAGTTATAAAAATTAGAAATTTTGATGAATTGGGTAAAAATATAATTGTTCAGGGTGGAACATTCTATAATGATGGTGTATTAAGAAGCTTTGAAAAACTAACAGGTGCTAATGTTATAAGGCCTGATATAGCTGGGTTAATGGGAGCTTATGGAGCTGCACTAATAGGTAAGGAGAGTTATAAAAAAGGAGATGTATCTACTTTAATAAAATTGGATAATCTAGAAAAGTTTAATTTTAAAACTACTTGTTCTAGATGTGGGGGCTGTGGAAATAACTGTTTATTAACTATTAATAAATTTGAGAATAATGAAAAATATATTACGGGAAATAGATGTGAAAAACCATTAGGTAATAACCATAAAAAAATAGAAGCTCCTAATTTATATAAATATAAATTAGGAAGAATACTGAATTACGAACCATTATCAAAAGAGGAAGCAACAAGAGGTGAAATTGGTATACCAAGAGCTTTAAATATTTATGAAAATTATCCATTTTGGTTTACTCTTCTAACAGAACTAAAGTTTAGAGTTATAATTTCTCCAGTTTCAAGTAAAAAAATATTTAATTTAGGAATAGAAACAATACCATCTGAGTCAGTATGTTATCCAGCAAAGTTAAGTCATGGTCATATAATGTCATTGATAAATAGTGGGATAAAAACCATATTTTATCCTTGTATACCTTATGAATATAAAGAGGATAATAAAGCAAACAATCATTATAATTGTCCTGTTGTTACATCCTATCCTGAAGTGATAAAGAATAATATAGATGAATTGAAAGTGAAAGGTATAAAATATATTTCACCATTCCTAGCCCTTGACAATAAGGGAAAGTTATATAAGAGAATTTATGATGTATTTAAAGACTATAATATAACAATGAAAGAAGCTAAAAGAGCTGTAGATGCTGCATTTGATGAAAGAGAAAATGTAATAAATGATATAAGAAAAAAAGGTGAAGAAACATTAAAATATATTGAAGAAAATAATATGAAGGGAATAGTTTTAAGTGGAAGACCTTATCATATAGATGAAGAAATAAATCATGGGTTAACAGATATAATCACTTCATCTAATATGGCTGTGTTTACTGAAGATAGTGTAGCACATTTAGGAAATTTAGAGAGACCTATTAGGGTTGTAGACCAGTGGATGTATCATACTAGGCTTTATAGAGCAGCAGCTTTTGTTAAGGAACGAAATGATTTAGAGTTAGTACAACTTACTTCTTTTGGATGTGGATTAGATGCTGTAACAAGTGATCAGGTTTCAGAGATATTAGCCTCAAAAAGTAAGATGTATACATTAATAAAAATAGATGAAGGAAGTAATTTAGGAGCAGTAAAAATTAGAATTAGATCACTAAAAGCTGCTATGGAAGAAAGAGAAAAAAATAAAATAGGACTTAAGGCTATTGATAATAAATATAGTAAAGTGTTATTTACAAAAGAAATGAAAAAGGATTGGACAATTCTTGCACCTCAAATGTCTCCAATGCACTTTCAATTTATAGAAAGGGCTGCTAGGGAAGAAGGATACAATCTTGATGTATTACCTGCAAATGATAAAGAAGCTATAGATGAAGGGATAAAGTATGTTAATAATGATGCATGTTATCCTTCTATTTTAGTAATAGGGCAAATGATAAATGCATTAAAATCTGGAAAGTATGATCCTAAAAAAACAGCTGTAATAATAAGTCAAACAGGTGGTGGATGTAGAGCCACTAATTATATAGGATTTTTAAAAAAGGGATTAAGAGAAGCTGGTTTTGAATATGTACCTATAATATCGTTAAATGTACTAGGTATGGAAAAACAGCCTGGATTTAGTATAAATTACTCCTTTATTAAGAAGCTTATGATGGGAATTATATATGGAGATTTATTTATGAGGGTACTTTATAGAGTAAGACCTTATGAAAAAGTTCATGGATCAGCAAATGAATTATATGAATTTTGGAGAGAAAAAGCACTTGAAAATATTTCTAGTGGAAATAAAAGAGAAATGAATGAAAATATAAAAAATATAGTACAAGCATTTGATAAATTAGAAATAAATGATGTTATAAAGCCTAAGGTTGGAATTGTTGGAGAAATACTTGTTAAATATCATCCAACAGCAAATAATAATATTGTTGATATTTTAGAGAGTGAAGGAGCAGAAGCTGTAGTTCCTGAATTATTAGATTTCTTTTTATATTGTTGTTATAACTCTGAATTTAAAAGTAAATATCTATCTAGGAGCAAATTTGTTAAAAAAGCATGCAATATAGCTATTACTTATATTGAAGCATTTAGAAAAGTCGTAATAACTGAATTACAAAAAAGTGAAAGATTTGGAAGTCCAACTTCAATAAATAATCTTGCAGATAAGGCAGCAAAAGTAGTTTCATTAGGTAATCAAACTGGTGAAGGATGGTTGTTAACTGGAGAAATGATTGAATTAATTGAAAGTGATGTAAACAATATAGTATGTCTTCAGCCATTTGCTTGTTTGCCTAATCATGTTACAGGAAAAGGTATGATAAAAGCATTAAAAGCTAAATATCCTTCTGCAAATATTGTAGCAATAGATTATGATCCAGGAGCATCAGAAGTTAATCAAATAAATAGAATTAAATTAATGATGTCAGTTGCATTTAAAAATATGAATGTAGCACAAAGTGAATATAAATGTAGAAACGAAATAAAAATAGATATAAATAATTTAACAACTAACAATATATAGAATAAAAATCGTTAAAAATAAAGAGAAAATAAAAAAATAGACATTTTTTTATTTTCCTCTTTATTTTTTTTCATGTCTTTACTATAATGTATTTATGTTTTAATATGTTGAATTTGTAGCAGGAGAGATAGTATGAATGATAATAATCCATATATATTAGTTTTAGGGGCATCAATAGTTGATATTTTTGGTTTTTGTGGAAGAAGTTATGCACAAAGAGATTCAATTCCAGGGCATATAAAAATATCTTTTGGGGGCGTTTGTAGAAATATAGCTGAAAATCTAGCAAGAGTTGGAGTAAATACACAATTTATTTCTACATTAGGAGACGATGAAAATGGGAAGAGTATTTTAGAGCACTCTAGAAAACTTGGATATAATATGGAGAATTCTCTTTTTTTAGAAGGAGAAAGCACTCCGACATATCTAGCAATATTAAATCATCAAGGCGAGATGGAATCAGCAGTTGTGGATATGGAAAGCTTAAATAAAATGGATGAAAGTTTTATTGATGAAAAAGATAGTATTTTTAGAAATGCACAATATACTATAGTTGATTCAGATAATCCAGTTTTATTAGAGTATATTTTAAAGAAATATGAAGGAGTAAGTAACTTTATATTAGATCCAGTATCAGCAAAGAAAGCTAGAAAAATTCGTCATTTAATAAAATACTTCCATACAATAAAACCAAATAGATTTGAAACAGAAGCTTTATGTGGTTTTAAGATTGAAAGTAATGAAGACTTAAGAAAAGCTGGTAGATTTTTTATTGAACAAGGAGTAAAAAATGTATTCATTAGTTTAGATGCAGATGGAATATATTATATTACTAGTGAGGGTGAAGAAGGAACTCTTGCATGTTCTGATAAGATAGATGTTAAAAATGTTACAGGAGCAGGTGATTCATTTGTTGCCGGAATTGGATATGGCTACATGAATAATTTAAATATTAAGGATACCCTTAAGTATTCTGTTGCAATGTCTATAATTACAATAACTCATGAAGAAACTATTAATCCTGACATGTGTCATGCTTTAGTTGAGGATTTTGTTAAAAATACTAATTGGAATGAAAATTAATACTTTTAGATAAGACTCTTTATAGAGTCTTATTTTTTTACAATTAATTGCTTTGAAATTGAAAAAATGGTAATTGTAGGATATAATTTAAATAGGATTCTAATGTTAATTAATAGTATAAAATTATAATTTTTTTAGTAGAGCTAAAAGTTATATAAATAAGTTAAGTAGTTTTAAATAAACAAATAGAGGGGTACAGATGAGTAAAAAAAGAAAGGTTATTGATGTTTATGGAATTGTACAAGGAGTTGGGTTTAGACCTTTTGTTTATAACTTAGCAATAAAAAACAGTTTAACCGGATACGTTAATAATAATAGTAATGGAGTTATTATAGATATTCAGGGGGAAGAAGATAACTTAAAGGCATTTATTGTTGAATTAAGCAAAAATCCACCATTATTATCTAAAATAAAGAAAGTGAAGATTACTGAGAAAAAAGTAAATCAAAAATATACAGACTTTTATATAAAATTAACTGAAAAAAATATTAGTCCTACTACATATATTTCACCAGATTACTCAATATGTGATAAATGTAAAACTGAAATTTTTGATAAAAATAATAAAAGATATAGATATCCTTTTACAAATTGTACATGCTGTGGGCCAAGATTTTCAATAATCAAAGATTTACCATATGATAGAGATTTAACAACAATGAATGAATTTGAAATGTGTGAAAGTTGTAAAGCCGAATATAATAATCCAGAGAATAGGAGGTTTCATGCCCAACCAAATGCATGTCCAGAATGTGGTCCTATAGTATTTTTAAGTAAAAGTAATGGAGAGTTAATAAAGTATGAGGATCCTTTAACAGAAACTATTAAGTTGATTAAAGAAGGCAATATAATAGCAGTTAAAGGATTAGGAGGATTTAATTTATCTTGTGATGCTAAAAATGAAGAGACAATAAGATTATTAAGAAAAAGAAAAAAGAGACCCCAAAAGCCTTTTGCCGTAATGATGAGAGATTTAGAAGTTGTTAAAAAATACTGTAATTTAAGTAAAGAAGAAGAAGCAGTATTATTAAGTAATAAAAGACCTATTGTACTATTAGAAAAGAATAAAAATTATGGCCTTCCTAATAATTTAGCACCCAATAATAAAAGAGTTGGAGTAATGCTTCCATATACGCCCTTACATTACTTATTATTTGATGAAAATACAGAAATATTAGTTATGACAAGTGGAAATATCAGTGGAGAGCCAATAATTTATAAAAATAATCAAGCATTAGAAAAATTAAATAATATAGCGGATTATTATTTGTTAAATAATAGAGAGATTTATATGAGTATTGATGATTCTGTTACTAGAGTTATTAAGAATAGAGAAAGAGTTATAAGGAGTGCTAGGGGATATTCACCTAAAAGTATATTCATGAATACTAAAAGTGAAATTTTAGCATTAGGGTCAGAATTGAAAAATACTATAAGTGTCAGTAATAAAAATGATGTATTTATGAGTGAGTATATAGGTGATTTGAAAAATATAGAAACTACTAATAAGTTTGAAAGAGTAATTTCTCATTATTTAAAAATATATAGTATAAAACCTAAAATAATTGTTTATGATATGCATCCAAGCTTTGTTTATAGGGATATAAATTTGAAGGATATTTTAAATATAAATGAAGATGTTAAGATTATGGAAACACAACATCATCATAGTCATGTTGTAAGCTGTATGGTAGAAAATGATATAAATGAACAAGTAATAGGTATTGCATATGATGGAACTGGATATGGAGATGATAAAAAAATATGGGGTGGAGAATTTTTACTATGTAATAGAAAAGAATATGTAAGAATTGGACATTTACAGTATTTTAATTTACCAGGTGGAGAAAGTGCTATTAAGAATCCATGGAAAATTGCGTTATCTTTACTATATAAGGTATATAATGATGACTTTATTAACTATATACCAAATAATCTTAAGAATAAAAGTGTTAGTGTAATTAAGAATATTATTGATAAAAAAATAAACTCACCTGAAACATCAAGTATAGGTAGATTATTTGATGGAATTTCTGCACTAATTGGATTAATTGAAGAGATTTCTTTTGAAGGCGAAGCAGCTATAATATTAGAAAATATAAGTAATGAAGAAATAATAAATAACTATAAATATAATATAGATAAAATAGAAGATAGATATATTATAAAATTTAATGAAATAATTATAGGAATAGTTAATGATATTAGAAATAAAGTTACTAAAGATATTATTAGTGCAAAATTTCATAATACTGTAGTTGAATTTACAATAGATATGGCAAAAAGGATGAGAGAAAAAACTAAGGTTAACAAAGTTATACTTACTGGAGGAGTATTTCAAAATGAAATATTACTTGATAGAACTATTGTTAAATTAATTGAAAATAATTTTGAGGTAATAACTCATACAATTATTCCTTGCAATGATAGTGGTATTAGTTTGGGACAATTGGCAATAGCAAATGAAAAAATAAATTAAATATAAATGAGTTTAAAGAGTGTAAGGAAATTTAATTCAGCAAATTAAAGTTTTCATATATAGCTTATTTGAAAGGAGAAAAATATATGTGTATAGCAGTTCCGGCGAGAATAGAATCTATTATCGATAATGAAGCAACTGTAAGTTATGGTGGGATAAAGATGAAGGTGAACATTATGTTTATAAATGAGCCTAAAGAAGGTGATTATGTATTAGTTCATGCAGGATGTGCAATTCAAAAGATAGATGAAGATTACGCTAATGAAACTCTAGAAATATTTAGTGAACTTAGTGAGGCAATTAAGGAGTGTGAAAGAAGTGGACACACTGAATAAACTAAAAGATATTAACCTTACAAATAGATTTTTAGATAAGATAAAGAGCGAAGTAGTATCAGAAATTTCTATTATGGAGGTATGTGGAACTCATACAAATGTAATTTTAAAAAATGGTATAAAGGATTTATTGCCTGAGAAAATAAAGCTTATAAATGGTCCAGGTTGCCCTGTATGTGTAACGCCACAAGGATATATTGATACAGCAATAAAACTATCAAAAAAAGAAAATATGATAATTACTACTTTTGGTGACTTGATGAGGGTTCCAGGAAAGGAAAGTACATTAAGTAAGGAAAAAGCATTAGGAAGTGATATTAGAGTTGTTTATTCACCATTAGATAGTATTAAAATAGCTAGGGAGAATCCAAGTAAAGAGGTTATATTTTTAGGTATAGGATTTGAAACAACTGCTCCAATCATTGCAATGAGTATAAAAATAGCCTGTGATGAAAATATCAATAATTTCTCGGTTTTTAATAGTTTAAAGACAATGCCAGAAGCAATGAAGAGTTTAGTATTAAATCCTAATATAAAGATTGATGCATTTTTATGTCCTGGACATGTTGCAACGATAATTGGTGAAAATCAATTTAAGAAATTAGCGGTGGAATATAATATTCCAATGGTTATAGCTGGGTTTGAGGTAAATGATATTTTAGCATCTATATATACAATAATAGAAATGAATAAGAATAATAAAAATTATTTAGTTAATTTATATAGTAGACTTGTAAAAAAAGATGGAAATATAAATGCAGTTAATATAATACATGAAGTTTTTGAAAAAAGCGAAAGTATATGGAGAGGTATAGGAAAATTAGATAATGCAGGATTAATTATTAAAAATAAATATAGTCGTTTTGATGCATTAAATAAATTTGATATTAAATTTATACAGGAAAGTGATAATAAAGGATGTTCTTGTGGAGAAGTGCTAATGGGTATAAAAGAACCAACGGAATGTAATTTATTTGGGAATATATGTACACCTCTAACACCAATTGGAGCATGTATGGTATCAGAAGAAGGAACTTGTTCTGCTTATTATAAATATAAGTAATTTAGTTGGAGGGAGAAATTTTATGAGTAATGAAATTATAACCTTAAGTCATGGTAGTGGTGGAAAGGCAACTAATAAATTAATTAATAATTTATTTTATAAATATTTTAATAATGAAATTTTAAATCAACAAAATGATTCATCAGTTTTGCCGTTAATAAATGGAAGAATTGCAATATCTACAGATTCATTTGTTATAAATCCAATATTTTTTAATGGTGGAGATATAGGTAAGCTAGCTATTTGTGGAACAGTTAATGATATATCTATGAGTGGAGCAAAGCCATTATATATTACGGTAGGGTTTATAATTGAAGAAGGATTAGAGATTGATGAACTAGAGAAAATAGTAAAATCTATGGCTGATACAGCTAAAAAAGCAAATGTAAAAATTGTAACTGGTGATACAAAGGTTGTAGAACGAGGAAGTTGCGATAAAATATATATTAATACAACTGGTATTGGAATAATAGAAGATGAAAAATATTATTATAGTGGAGATATGGTCCAAGCTGGTGATTGTATATTATTAAGTGGTACTATTGGTGATCACGGAATGTGTATTATGAACAATAGAGAAAATTTGGGGTTTGATGTAGATATTAAAAGTGATTGTTGTTTATTAAATTTTCTAATAGACGATATTTTATCAGTAAGTAAAAATGTTAGGGTATTAAGAGACCCTACAAGAGGTGGAGTAGCTACAACACTAAATGAAATAATCGAGCATAGCAATATTAGTATAGAGATTGAAGAAGGAAGTATTCCAGTAAAAAAAGAGGTTTCTGCAATGTGTGATATTTTAGGATTAGATCCTCTTTATGTAGCCAATGAAGGAAAGTTAATTGTAATTGTTGATAAGGATGATGCTTTAAAGGTACTAGAAATAATGCGAAAAAATGAAGTAGGTCAGGATGCAGTAATTTTAGGAAAAGCTATAGATGATGGTAAAAATAAATTATATCTTAAAACTAAAATTGGTGGTAAAAGAATTATAAGTATGCCGGATGGTGAATTATTAGTTAGAATTTGTTAATAAAATTAAAATGACAAATAGCAAATTATTTTTTTATAAGGTAATTTATATTAAATTTGCTATTTGTCATTTTTTTATTTAAAGTGCAATTATAATCTTAACATAAAATTGATTTAATGCATTTAATAGCTTTGCAGTTATCAGAAGTTTCTATATATAATGAATTATCTTCACCAAAAAATGAAGAAAATACATCTAGGTTTTCAGAAACTGCGCAATAAATTTTAGCAAAAGTTCCTGATTTAACATTTGGTAGTGTAACTCTTATAGTTTTACTTTCAATATAATTTATACACCATTTGTCTAATATACACTCAACAGTTCTTACATCTTTTGAATTTTGTCTTTTATTATTTCCAACAACAAAATTAAATAAACTACAACTATCATTTAAATTTAAATATGAATAGCCATTTAATGATATTTTTTTGCATGCTATTTCTGATAATAAATCACAGATAGTATCTGAATTTGCTATAATTGAAAGTTGAGTTCTTTCTTCTATAGAAACATCACAACAGGAAAAATTATCTTGGTTACTACTTGAAAAATCATTTGAAAAATCACTTGCACTACTATTTGAAAAATCACTTGTACTACTATTTGAAAAGTCACTTACGTTGCTATTAGAGAAATTACTTACATCACTATTAGAGAAATCACTTTGACTTTCATTTGAGTAGTCACATGAACTAAAATAATAATCTGACATTATATCATCTCCATATAATCTTTTGTTTTAATTGGTCATAATACATAATATGAATAATATAATAAAATGTTCAAGGTATTAATATAAAATTAAAAAGGTATATTTTTATAAAAATTTTTATTTATATAAAGTTAAAAGTAAGTACAAATGGAAAACATCTTATAGGATATTAGTATTTTTAAGGGAAAAGATAATATTGAGGTGAGATTATTATGACAAATAAAATGAAAAAAACTAAACATCAACACAAAAATGTAAATCATAATCCACAAGTGGAAAGTGTAAAAGCATGTTTTGGGGAACCAAAAGCTAAAACTTATGACCCTACTGATTTTAAGATATAACAAAAGGTAGTGATTATATTGGAGAAATATGATTATGTATTTAGATGGCTAAAAAAAGCAACAAAGCCAGAAAGGCATATTGAAGAAATGGAGACATTTGCAAAAAAACATCCAATAATATTTATGAAGTTTCATAAAGAATCTAGTTCAATAGTAAAATATGATGAAAATGATTCTAAATATATCAAATCTAAAGAAGAGTTAATAAAGTTATTCAACCAAAATGAAGAAGAATTCAAACCGGTTTTGGAAGCAGTTAAAAGTAAATTTAATTATTAATTATTTAAGAGGTAAGATTTATGGATAATAATAAAAATAGGATGAAAGACAGACCTAAGTCTAAAAATGAATTAAGGAAAATTGATCCAACTGGAAATTCTGAAGTTGGAATAGAAAATGGAGAAAAAATAGGTGCTCATGCTCATAATAAAAAGAGTTATAAGACATATGAATGGATGCAAGATAAATAATTATATAAATAATTAAATAAAAAAATAGAGTTTTATCAAAACTATAAAAAATGTAAAAATACT
>OLPU01002602.1_pt1 | contig 11831 bp, 12 predicted proteins | sample 1673111 | NCBI WGS metagenome assembly OLPU01 (sample SAMEA3136755, study PRJEB25190) | human gut metagenome | reverse complement strand
GTCATTAGATATTAAGGCAATCGCCACAGAGGTTATGTATAAGCTGTTTGCCATGTTGGAAATGAAATACGATTTTAAGCTGTCAAAGAACGGCGAAATGGAGGAAACAAGATGAAGAAACGATTATTCAGTATCCTGCTTGCTCTGTGCATGGTGCTCTGCCTTGTGCCGACCACGGCATTTGCCGAGAGCGAGACGGAAGAACCGCCTGTTTGCAGCTGTGAAACAGCCTGCACGGCAGAAGCAATGAACGCAGATTGTCCCATCTGCGGCGCAGAGGGCGCTTTGCCGGAAAGCTGCGCAAAGTGCGCCCAGCCCGCAGACGGTGCGGCAGTGCAGCCGGAGGGGGAAGTGTCTGACCCCCAGCCGGAGGGGGAAGTGTCTGACCCCCAGCCGGAGGGGGAAGTGTCCGACCCCCAGCCGGAGGGGGAAGTATCCGACCCCCAGCCGGAGGGGGAAGTGTCCGACCCCCAGCCGAAGACAGCCTTGACGGCGTTAATTGGCGGAAACGAGACGGCAAAAGATGTCAGCACCGCGGAAGAACTGACTGCGGCTATTGCTGATTCTAATGTCAGCACCGTCAGGCTGACAGGGGACATTAGCATCAGCAGTACCCTGACTGTCAACCGTACCGTAACGCTGGATTTGAACGGTCATGTGCTCAAATACGAGAGCGCAAACAATGGCAGCGTGATTGTGGTCGAGGGCAGCGGGCAGCTGACTATCGAGGACAGCAATACGAGTAATCTCTCGCACAAATTCAATCCGAATGGCAAACTGTGGGTGCTGGACGAGGCAAGCGGCACAGAGACCGTCACCGGCGGCGTCATCACCGGCGGTACGGGCTATCCGTTTCATCTCATCAGCGGCACAGTAAATTGTGGCGGCGGTGTGTATATCGCACCCGGCGGGCAGTTGACCATGACCGGCGGCAATATTATCGGCTGCTCCGCAGAGTTCGGCGGCGGTGTATGTATTTATCCGAGGCAAAACGGCGAACAGATTCAGTTCTCTATGTCCGGCGGCAGCATCATCGGCTGCGTCGCCTCCGACATCGGCGGCGGTGTTTGTGCTTACGGCACGTTCAAAATGTCAGGTCCGGCGGTCATTCGCAGCTGCGCCGTCGAAAGCGCGGACAATTTTGTTTGCGGCGGAGGCGTATATGTCGACGGTAGCTTTGAAATGTCTGGTGAGGCAACAATCAAAGGCTGTCAGGCAATCTCCGATTCTGCCAACGGCGGAGGCGTATTTGTCAACAGCAGCCGTAGCTTTGTGATGTCTAATGAGGCAAAAATCGAAAACTGTCAGGCAATCTCCAATTCTTCCAGGGGCAGGGGCGAGGGCGGGGGCGTCTATCTCGCAAACAATACGAAGTTCACCCTGTCGGGCAGCGCCGTGATTCAAAATTGCACGGCAACAAATTCCGCCAACTCCGGCGAAGCCTACGGCGGCGGCGTAAGCGCCGCTTGTGTGAAGGAGATCACCTTGGCGGACAGTGCGCGCATTGCCGGCTGTACTGCGGCAAACGGAAGCGGACTATACATCACCGGCTCTCAGGTACCTGGCTATGGGATTCTTTACGCCAACAGCGGCTCGGTTGACGGCGACGTCGTGCTGGGAGATACAGAAGACGGTCCCGGTACCATTACAGGCTCCGGCGGGACTGTGTTCAATGGCAAAGTGACCGTTACCCCCGGCAGCATCATCGAAAGCGGCATATTCAACGGCGAGGTCATCAACAACGGAACCATCAAAGGCGGCGTCTTTAACAACACAGTCTCCGGCAGCGGTACCATCAAAGGCGGCACATTTAACACCCCGATGACCGGCAGCGGCACGGAGACAGACCCCTATCAAATCAGCACCGCTGACCAGCTGAAGCTGTTCCGGGATATTGTCAATGGTACGGGCGACCAGGCGCAGAACCGTGGCGCGTATGCTGTGCTGACAGCGAACATTGATTTGAATAACGAACCGTGGACGCCAATCGGAAACTATACCGAAGGAAATCAGATTTACTACGAGGGCACATTTGACGGCGGCGGCCACACCATTTCCGGCCTGAACGTTACGGGCAAATTCAGGTGTGCCAGTCTGTTCGGTGCTGTAAAAGGCGGCACGATTAAAAACCTGACAGTGGCAGGTAACGTATCCCATAATTATTCTTCGACGGGTCTAGACTGTCACGTCGGCGGCATTGTGGGCAGCGCTTTGGATGCTGCGACGATTGAAAATTGCAGCAACAATTGCAGCGTTACTGGCGGCAGTGGCGATTTTATTGGCGGTATTGCTGGCAGTAATATTAACAATGCGAGAATCATCGACTGCTATAATGTTGGCACAATTACCGGCACAATTATGGAAACTGGCGGTGTTACGGGATTTAACATGGGCACGATCTCCAATTGCTACAATGTTGGAACGATTAAAATGCTCCATAATAGTAATGCTGTTGGCGAAATCGTTGGCAATAATGTTGGCACTGTAAAAAACTGCTACTATCTTGCCGGTACGAATCTGAACGCAGTTGGCCAAAGCAATAATGGCAGCATTACAAAAACAGAGTCCAAAACCGCCGCAAACTTCGCCAACGACACGGTGCTGGCGCTGCTCAAGGCTGGCGAACGCGACAACAATGCTGACCCGTGGGCAGACGAATGCAAGTATCTGGATGCGGCGGGCAAGACCCTGCCCGTGTTCAATGGACAGGGCGACGCTCATGACCACCAGAGCAACGACTGGAAATCCAACGAAACGGAGCACTGGCAGGTCTGCACCTGCGGCGCAGTGTTTCATAAGGCGGAACACTCCGGCGGCACGGCAACCTGCACCCAAAGAGCAACATGCACAGTTTGCGGTGCGGAATATGGCGATGCTCTGGGACATGATTTTACTACCAGTTGGACACATGATGATAACGAGCACTGGAAGCAGTGTTCCCGTTGCGATGCAAAGGATGACGTAAGCCCTCATACTTGGGACAGCGGTACGATAACAACAGCGCCTACCTGCACAAAAGCGGGCAAAAAGACATATAGCTGCACCAAGTGCGACGCAACAAAAATAGAGCCGATTCCAGCTACGGGCCATAGCTGGAAGTCCGATTGGACGTCCGATGCAACGCATCACTGGCATGAATGTGCCAATGAAAGCTGCGATGTGACGGATAACGCGGGAAAGAACGGCTACGCGGAGCACTCCGGCGGCAAAGCGACCTGCAAGGATAAGGCCATATGTGAGATTTGTGGAGACAGTTACGGCAGCCTTGACCCGAACAACCACACCGACCTGAAACACATTGACGCAAAGGCCGCCACCGCTGCCGAAGAAGGCAACATTGCGTATTGGTACTGCGACGGCTGCAAGAAGTATTTCTCCGATGCTGCGGCAACCAAGGAAATCACCAAGGCAGACACCGTGACGGCCAAGCTGCCCCCGAAAATCACAGCCGGGGATGGTGCAGCGGTCACGCAGGGCGAGAAAAAGGAACTGACCTTCACTTCTGACGCATCCTTTGCCGATTTTGTTCGTGTAGAGCTTGATGGCACTGCGCTGGAAGAAAAGAACTATACGAAGAGAGAGGGCAGCACCATCATCACGCTGAACCGTGATTTTGTTGCCGCGCTTTCCGTGGGCGAGCATACGCTTGCGATCGTTTCTCAACACGGTACGGCAACTGCTAAGTTCACCGTCAAGGCAAAGCCGACGGAAACGGCAACCCCGCAGCCCACTGTGACCCCGCAGCCTACAGCGCAGCCGACGCCGACGGTGCAGCCCCAACCGACGGTGCAGCCTGTTTCCCCGATTCTGCGCACCGGCGACACCGCCAACCCCGCATTGTGGTTTGCGCTGCTGATTGTCAGCGGCGGTGCTGCCATTGGCACAACGGTTGTCAGCAGAAAGAAAAAGCATAACAAATAATGGAATAGCGTTCCCTTGCTCCATCTTCTGAGCAAGACAAAAGCGTCGTAGCAATACGGCGCTTTTTTGTTACCCGGAAGTGACAAACAGCGGCTTTTGAATGGTTGGCGGTAGCGGCAGATGATCATGCGGCGAAACGATTACCGGAATTCCGTCGTCTCTTTCTGCAACACTGCACTCCTTTTGATTAGCGAGTTTTTCCCCGCACCTCTTGCAAACCAGAAAAAAGCACGGTATAATATGACCGGAAGGACCGAAATACCTCAAGAGAGAATGGGCGTTCTTTCTTGATATACTCGCTCGAATTCATCTCTTTTTTATTATTTATTAGGTCTTATTATAAAGTGTGCTATAATAAAATATATTATGAAAGGTTGAATTGTAATGAAGAATCTAAAACGCCAAATACGCAATCTTGAAAATATTACAGTTTCTAACGAAGACTACACTGCTGTTGAAAAAGAGCTGCAGCTTCTGGGGAAAAAACTACTAACTGAGTATGTCATTAAAATCGGAAACATAGAGGTTGAGCCTTTATGGGTAGAAGCATATTATTCAAACATATCAAAGAAATTTTCGGATCCATTTATTCATGGAAAAGAGGAACAAAGCAAATTTTGTGTTTTATATTTTCATCATAACACAGATGATTCCAGAAGTGGTGTAGATATTTGCCTTTCTTTATGCGACGAAGATAAGAATAAAAGCAAATATTACCTATCGTATTTACTCAAATACACTTTAGTGAATGGTGAGTTTACAACACAATCGCAATTAAGCGCTAAGATTCGAAAAGCATATAATTCACTATCTGAATCAGATAAAAGCTGTATTCTTTTTAATAAGACTTTTAATGCAACAAACACGAATGACATCGTAGGATATACTACACGAATCGGACTTAAAGCGACAGATTCTAATCCGGGTACAGAGAAAATTAAAAAATCTTATATATCATTAAGGTTGGCTATAGCCAAAAATTTCGACAAATCATATCCTTGCGAAAAAAGGCTTCCTAAATTAGAAAGTCTTGCTGATAACTATCTTTCAACCCATGAGTCGGGCAACAAAGAAAATTGGTACATCGATCATTTCGGGTATTGTCCCCAAAAGTATAAAGGTAAATAATATGCTCTACTTTTCATCACTTCTAAAAACCATTCCCGAATACGCTGCGTCGGCGGGAAATCTGTTTACCGCTTTATCAAAATGCGGTGAAGAATATACTTTTTTCGACGGTGCGAAGGATATATGGGCAAAGGATTATATGCCGGTCAAAACAGGGAGCAGCAAATACATATCCTTTCGCTATGAGCCCTGTTATTTAAAAGACGATCCCCAACTAAAAACCGACTTCAAAAACGATGTCGCGCCAAAGCTCAGTTTGCCCGTAATATACTCGAACATCAATCTTGACGGCGGGAATATTGTGTTTTCTCCGTCAAAAGAAAAGGCGATCATTTCCGACAGGGTGTTCTCCGAAAATCCGGAATACGAAAAATCCGTGCTTATATCCGAGCTCGAAAACCGGCTTGAGGCCGAAATCATCCTTATTCCGTCGCTTAAAAGCGATGTGACCGGTCATGCGGACGGCGTTGTGCGGTTTGTAGACGAAAAAACGGTGATTGGCAACGCAACGCCATATAAGAATGGTTATGAGCAAAGGGTTAAAGCGGCTTTGAGAAAAAGCGGGATTTTGGCTATCGATTTTCCGTATTTTGAGTCTTACGGCATAAGTGCTGTCGGCAGTTATCTTAATTTTCTTGAAACGCAAAAGCATATTTTCCTGCCCGTTTTCGGCGTCTCTGAGGATGAAAGCGCAATAAAGGCAGCAAAATGTATTTTTGCTAAAGAGATAATCGCCGTAAATATAAACGATATTGCACAGGATGGAGGCGTTTTAAATTGCATAAGCTGGGAAACGACAGTATGACCGCAAATGACAAAAGAAACGAAATCAAGGCGGTACTTACGGCAAGGCGAAACCTTTACAATGCCGGTGTTGCACTTTTGGAGTGCGACAATGTATATGCATCGAACATAAAATTTGCACTTGAAAGGCTCACCTTTTCAAGTCATACCGTTCCTTTTGTAGGTGCGGGAGCGGTTAAAAAGCAAATTGACGAAACCGATATAATGCTTTATTAGCGCTTTTTTCTCTACACCCATTGCAAACCAGAAAAAAGCGCGGTATAATATGACCAGAAGAACCGAAACGGTCATATTTCATGGAGGGCGCGACCTTGGCTTTTACCGATTACGAGACCGAGCAGCTCCGCAAGGCGTTGCTGAAGGAAACGAGACATTGTGCTGTCACGCTGGGGATGAAGAAAACCTCCGTAGAGCAGCTGACGAAGGCGGTCGGCATTGCGAAGGGCTCGTTCTATAAATTCTACGAATCCAAGGAAATGCTTTTCTTCGCGGTTTTGGAGAACATTCACTCCGAGCTTTACGGAGTGGCTGACCATGCACTGAGCGAAGCAAACGGCTTGCCGCCGTCGGAGCGTGCGGCAAAGGCGGTTCTTGCCGTCTGCCGGCGGCTGTCCGATACCGGCGACATGGTTTTCATTGAACATGATGCCAAGCTGCTTTTACAGAGATTGCCGGAGGGCGTCAAAAAGGAACATTACCACGATGACGAAACGCACATTCGTCAGCTCTTGGAAAAATATGATCTGATGCCAAGGCGCGGCGCTTCTTTGGCTGCCGCGACGGTGCGGGGACTGATCCTCACCGTTTCCCATAAGGAGCAGATCGGGGAGTTGTATCCGCAGGTGCTGGAAGCACTGGTGTACGGCGCTTGCAGGGAGCTATTTGAATAAGCCGAAAGGCCGCAGAGATGCGGCTTTTCAAAAACGTGAGAGTTAGCTGTATCTAACCTCATGATGTGTATGTATCGGTTAGACAAATCTGACGGAAAAAGGAATGACAGCGATGCCGGAACACAAGAATTTCTGGGACAAAAATGCCGGACGTTACGACCGCTTTATGCGAAAGGATCGGGCGGCGTATGACGAGATGTATGAGCTGATCCGGCCGGTTGTAAAAGCCAAGACGGTGTTGGAGCTGGCGACCGGCACGGGATTGATCGCAAAACACATCGTAAACGCGGCGGCGCACATCGAGGCGACGGACGCCTCTGCGGAGATGATCGCCGAGGCAAAGCGAGATACCTGCTCTGCCAAACTGCACTTCTCCGTGCAGGATATGTTCCGTCTGCCCTATGCGAACCAGTCCTTTAATGTGGTGATCGTGTCCAACGCGCTGCATATCGTGCCGCAGCCGGAGAAAGCCCTGCAAGAAATCAAGCGGGTTCTGAAGGATGACGGCGTGTTGATTGCGCCGACCTTTACCCATGCAGAGAATACTCATTGGGGAAGGCTTCAGGCCCTTGCGCTGAAAATTGCAGGCTTTCCGCTGCACAGCAGATGGACGAGTGCTGCGTATCTGGCATTTTTGCAGCAAAACGGCTGGACCGTTTGCAAAAGTGTTGTTTTGCAGAATTCCATTCCACTTACCTACGCAGAGTGTAAAAAATCGAAAGGAGAATAACAATGTCATTTTTTGAAAATACAAGAGACCCCAAAGGCTTCGGCGGCAGGCTGATGGTCACCATGATGAACCTTGCCCACACCCCCGTGGCACTGTGGGGGCTTCACTTTCTGCATCTTGCGCCGGACGCAAAGGTGCTGGACTGCGGCTGCGGCGGCGGAGCGAATATCAAACGGCTGCTGAAAAGGTGTCCGCGCGGCATCATAAAGGGCGTGGATTACTCTGCTGTCAGCGTCGAAAAATCCCGCCGTCTCAATGCAGAGGCGATCCAAAGGGATCGCTGTGTCATCTGGCAGGGCAGCGTGCAGCGCATCATTTTTGCCAGCGATTGGTTCGATGCAGTCACAGCGTTTGAAACCGTCTATTTCTGGCCGGACCTTGCAAAATGCTTCCGGGAGGTTTGGCGGGTTTTGAAGCCGGGCGGCACCTTCCTCATCTGCAATGAAGTCAACGGCGACACGGACAAAGACAAAAAATGGACAGAAATCATTGATGGCATGACCATCTACAAGGATACTGAGCTGAAAGCATATCTTGAGCAAGCGGGCTTTTGTGACATTGCGGTACACAAAAGCAAAACAGGCTGGCTGTGTTTGACCGCCGTAAAGCGAAGTGACTGTGGCTGCGGGAGGCAGGAGAATGAAGGTTTATGAATTTGGGGCGGATACCGCTCCGGTCATTTTGCTGCTGCCCGGCACCTGCTGCCACTGGAAAAGCAACTTTGGCCAAGTGATCCCTCTGCTGCAGCGGGATTTTCGCGTACTTTGCGTCAGCTATGATGGCTTTGACGAAACAGAAAGTACCGAATTCCCGACAATGCTTGCAGAAACCGAAAAAATCGAAGCCTACATCCGGAAAAACTGCGGAGGGCATATACGGGCCGCCTACGGCTGCTCTCTGGGCGGCTCTTTTGTGGGACTGCTGACAGCACGGCAAACCATTCGTATGGACTACGGTATTCTGGGCAGCTCCGACCTTGACCAGTGCTCCAAGCTCGCGGCCAAATTACAAACGAATCTTCTCCTGCCGCTGATTTATCCGCTGATTCGGGACGGACAGTTCAAGAGTCGCTTTCTGCAGAAGCGATTAGAAAAGTGCTTCGCGGAGAAGGGAGACTATGTCCGCGCTTTTATGGCGATGTTCGGTGCTGCACGCCCCTATGTGACGATGCAAAGCTGTAAAAACCAATTTTATTCCGACCTCATCACGCCCTTGCCGGAGGGAATTGATGTTCCCGGTACGGAGATTCATATTTTCTACGCGCTGAAAATGGGAGCGAAGTATCGCGCGCGTTATCAGCAGCATTTTGCGCACCCCGTAATTCATGAGCTGGATCTGCAGCATGAGGAGCTGCTGGCCTGTTATCCTTACAAATGGGCGCAGCTTGTCAAAAGCATCACTGAACAGGGGGTATAAAGTACCTGTGTTTTTGTGTATATACCATAAAAGGAGGCGACTTCATTGACAGAAACTTTTTGGGGGATTCTGATTCCCTTTTTGGGTACATCGCTGGGCGCAGCATGCGTATTTTTTATGCGGCGCGCTCTGGGAGATCTGGTGCAGCGCTCACTTGCAGGCTTTGCCGCCGGTGTGATGGTGGCGGCATCGGTATGGAGTCTGCTGATCCCGGCCATCGAACAGTCGGAGGGGTTGGGGCGTTTTGCCTTTTTCCCGGCGTTTGCGGGATTTTGGTTCGGCGTGCTGTTTTTGCTTGCACTGGATCATCTGATACCCCACCTGCATGTCGGCAGTGAGGAGGCTGAGGGGCCAAAAAGCAGACTGGGCCGCACTACGATGATGGTGCTGGCGGTGACCCTGCACAATATCCCGGAGGGCATGGCAGTCGGTGTGATGTATGCCGGCTTTCTCGCAGGCAACGCGCAGATCACCGCGGCGAGCGCGCTGGCTCTGTCCCTCGGCATAGCCATACAGAATTTCCCGGAGGGTGCCATCATCTCGATGCCCCTGCGTGCCGAAGGGGAGAGCAAGGGCAAGGCCTTTGCAGGCGGTGTACTTTCGGGCGTAGTTGAGCCGATTGGCGCAGTGGTGACGATTCTGGCCGCACAGCTTGTGATTCCGGCACTGCCTTATCTCTTGAGCTTTGCGGCGGGTGCGATGCTCTATGTCGTGGTGGAGGAGCTGATCCCCGAAATGTCGCAGGGGCGGCACTCTAACCTCGGCACGGTATTTTTTGCCGTTGGCTTCAGTGTGATGATGGTGCTGGATGTAGCACTGGGGTAACATACGGCACAAAAAAATCTGCCAAGAGCAAGGCGCACTTGGCAGAGATAAAAATGGCAGGATACGCTTTCAGCGGTTCCAGATATTATGTTCAAGGTCGCGAAGGCGGCTGCGATACTCCGCAATGCGGCGGTCGGCGTGGCCATCGTTGTCAGGGAAGGTGAGCAGATAGCCGTCCTCGGCATCATGAAAGCCGATTTCCCCGGTAAAGCCACAGATGTCCGCCACCTTTAAAAGCGTGTGAAAGTCATATTGCATAGCGCTGATGAGTAGTAGTTTGTTCATGGCGGTCTCCTGCTTTTTGTTGGTTTTTGTCATTATACCGCAAATCGGAGAAAAATGCAAACAGCTTTACCCGGATCATCACAAAGCTCAGCACAAAGCCGGTCAGAAAAGGTCCAGCATATTGTCCAGATACAGTTCCTCACGGACAGCCAGCTGGTATTCCGGCTTAGTCAGGTAGTGGAGCAAAAATTCAAGGATCAGCGCACTGCCAAGGCCGCGCCCCTCGATCTTGAATTGGGTGAAGCCCCTCGGCAGGTAGGTATCCCGGATGGCCTTGATGCCGATAAAGCCGGGGTTCGCCATCGCCCGGGAGAAGCGATACCCGTCCGCTGCGCCGGGGGCGCTGCAGTAATGCTCCGGGCCGGGCAGACCCAGATTTTTGCGGCTGACGGCCTCATAGCAGGCTCTGCGTTCCGTGCATCCGAACCAGCAGCACTCATTGCAGAGAAACTCCACCTTGTCCTTCTGGGACTGGGGCAGCGCTGCAAGCTTGTCAAACGCCCGGTTCAGTCGGAAATCCGGCACAACATAGCGAAACTCCGGCCGCGCCAGCTCCCGCTGCAGATCATTGAAGTCTGTCAGAACCTTTGTGGTTGAGGATACAAGATACAGCGATGGATAGTTCTTTTTCAGGTGCTTCGTCAGCAGCTCAGCATGAACAATGGCGCCGTTTTGGGGGTTCCCTTGTTCCTGAAACAGTCGGCAGAGCGCGTTGCAATCCGGGTCTGTGAGATGTTCCGGGCGCAGCAATGAATTGCTGAGTGTCAGCCGCGCCGAGATGCCGTACTCCTGCGTCAGCGCCAGCACCTCGCGTGGGGTGCGGTCACTGTACTCGACCCGGCCGCCCGCCCATAAGCAGTCAGACGGTGCGCCGTAGATCGAGCCGATGGCGCACCAGTCGTAAAAATACTCCCGATGCGCACGATAAAGCGGCAAAAACGCCGCATACAAGTCATAAAACTCAAACAGACCGGGCAGATGAAACAGGGCCGTGCCCTGAGGGGATGTTTCCATAGCGGAGACCTTTCTTTAGCCGCACAGGCGGCCTGATGGGATATATTTATTATACCAGCAATCCTGCCGGAATGCAAAGCTAAGCGCTGCATCAGCCAAAATCGGCTGCGTTTTTTAAAGGTTTGGTTTAAAGATAATGGGCAGATCTGGGAGTCCAATGCGTTCAGCATCTATACCAGAGAGACGGCAAATGTAGACGAGGAAAGCGCAACGCAGGCGGTGAGTGCTGTACTGCGGTATCTGAGCCGGGTCGGTGTGGTGAAGTATACCTGCCACAGCGGATACCTTTCCGCAGTCATCAACGAGAACGACCTTGCCACAGTGCTGACACCGGCCGGGGGGATTTTCCGTGCGCGGCGCGTACCGGGGCAGGAGGTGGAGTACGGAGATACGATAGGGCAAATACTCGATCCGTTCACAGCGGAGGTCGTAGCCCCGGTGACTGCCACCACCAGCGGGCTGGTATTCTTCGCCATTGATAAGCCGCTTGTGCTGGAACATGAAGTGGCATTTAAACTGATCCGCAGGCTGCACGCTTGAGGAGAGAGAAAAATTTCTTTGCAGACAGACTGAAAATAAAAAGCTCCATTCCCTTAGATTTGCACCGCAAATAAGGGAATGGAGCTTTTTGTAAGGGCAAAATGATCTGCGCGGAGTGATTTGCAAAGCGGGGCTGCAAATTTTGGCCAAAAGTTCACCAAGCTGTAACATTTTGTTGTACAATGGGGGTATAAGGGAGGATTGCAGTATGAATCCGATTTTGATTGTGGACGATGAAGCCGCCATTGCCATGCTGGTGCGGCGCATCCTGACGGAGG
>OLPU01002594.1_pt1 | contig 11860 bp, 7 predicted proteins | sample 1673111 | NCBI WGS metagenome assembly OLPU01 (sample SAMEA3136755, study PRJEB25190) | human gut metagenome | reverse complement strand
TCGATCCTCTCCACAAAGCATTCCTATTTTCGGTAATAATGCATATGCAAATAATGGAAATAAGGGAAATAAGGGATATAAGGAAAACGCCCAGCTGTATGCTGAGCGCGTTAATAACCAGTACAGAGGCAGCCATAGATGCAGCACAAGAAGCCTTGGCGGTGACCATGGCATTGGCTGTCGCGGACTTAGTGGACTTGAACATCTTTGGCGTCTCCTTTCGTTTACTTCGTTTTGTTTACGATGCGGCAATTTTAGCACCATATGATAAACCTGTCAATAGCAAATAATATATTTTTTTGATAAATCTTTATGCATAGTACCGAATAGTCTGTTTTATCCGCGAAATGCGGGTGTAAACTCGGACGAAAAAATAAAGCTTTTAAAGAACGGCGGTGAAGCATAAAAAATGCGTTGCAGCTATTGCCATATAACACAAGTTATTGTATAATTTCCATATTAGGGAAACTATATATATGGTGGTATGATTTGATGGATAAAACTCATGTAACTATAAATGTGGCGGGGCAGGAGCTTCGCCTTTCAGCCGACGACAGCGAAGCATATATCCGCAAGATAGCCGGATATGTAAACGATAAGGTGGATGAGGTACAGCGTTCTTATCCCAACCTTAGCACGGCGAACTGCCTCATAATGGCCGCGCTGAACCTTTCGGACGAGCTGCATAAGCTGCGCGAGGATTACGATGCTCTGGATTCACGCATATCCGAGCTTAGAGAAATGCCAAGGCAGCAGTCTCCTGTCAAGCGCCCCTTTGAGAGCAAGGCTACCGCAGGGGTAAAGTAATAGTTATATCCGCAAATACGCGGCTCGGGGCTTATCCTGGGCCGCTTTTTTAAAGGCTGGTTTATTTATGATGGAGCTTCTTTCCCCGGCGGGCAGCCGGGAGGCATTGATTGCCGCCGTGCAGAACGGGGCGGACGCGGTATACTTTGGCGGCAGCATGTTCAATGCCAGGAGGTTCGCGGCGAATTTTGACGACCATGGGCTTATTTCTGCCATAGACTACTGTCACGAGAGGGGCGTAAAGGTAAATATTACGCTTAACACCCTTTTGCTTGACAAGGAAATATCCCAGGCGTTGAAATACGCTGAATTTTTATGCAGAACAGGGGCCGACGCTGCTATAGTGCAGGATATGGGTCTTGTAAGCCTTATACGTAAAAATATTCCGGAGCTTCCCCTACACGCCAGCACCCAGATGGGCATACACGAGCTGAACGGCGCAAGGGAGGCTGAGAAGCTGGGTCTTGAGCAGGTGGTGCTGTCCCGGGAGGTGCCGCTGGGGGAGATCGAGTATATACATAATAATACGCCTATAGCCCTCGAGGCCTTTGCCCACGGGGCGCTGTGCATGAGCTTTTCAGGCGCCTGCCTGCTTTCCTCAATGGCGGGAGAAAGAAGCGGCAACCGCGGCACCTGCGCACAGCCCTGCCGCAAACGCATGGGGCTTGACTATATGCCGGGCAGAGACGAATACGACCTGAGCCTTGGCGACCTTTGTATGATAGAACATCTTGCGGAGCTGAAACAAGCCGGCGTAAGCTGCATTAAATTAGAGGGCCGCATGAAGCGGGCGGAATACGTTGCGGTGGTGACGCGGGCGTACCGGGACGCGCTGGACGGCGCGGATAAAGCCGAGATATCCCGGCATAAGAAGCGCATGCTGGATATGTTTGATCGTGGCGGCGGCTGCACAGGCTACTTTTACGGAGACAACGCCCATACCGGGTGCATAGCCGTAAGCGATAGATCAAAGGAACTTATCGAAGAAGCGGCTAACAGCTACGCTAAGGATACACGCAAGCAGCCTGTAGATATGGAACTGTACATGCGCGTAGGTGAGGCTGCAAGGCTTGCCATGCGCTTAGGCGGCGATAATGTGGAGGCCGTGGGTGACGTTGTACAGCCCGCCCAAAAACCTCAAACCGCCGAAAGGTATATGGAACAGGCCCGAAAGCTGGGGGATACGCCATTTATATGCGCAGGAATAAGGGCGGATATCGACGAAAAGGCATTTCTTCCTATGAGCGCGGTGAACGCCCTGCGCAGAGACGCTTCCGCTAAGCTTTTGGAGTCTCTGCATTGGAGAAGAAGCTGCGACAGCGGCGATGTTCCAAAGCTTAAAAACCAGCCTGCGGAGCACACCCGGATAACCGTCATAGCGAGTACGCTGGATCAGGCGAAGGCGGCATTCGGTGCGGGAGCCGACGAGGTGGCTCTGGAGCCCTGGGAATTTCACATTGCAGCCTTTGAAGCAGCTGCGGCGTTTAAAGGAAGCAAGAAGCTTTTGATATCCCTTCCCGTGGCAATAATAAGCCATAAGGAAGCGGAAAAGATTATGAAGATAATCGGAAGCGGCCTTATAGACGGCGGCATAGCGGCCAATGTTGGCCAGCTCGAGCTTATAAGAAGCCTGCCGCTCAGGATAGCGGGGACACAGATGAACGCCATGAACGGCTATACCGTACAGGCATATAAGGATATGGGCTTTGACAGAGTGACGCTTTCGCTGGAGCTTACCAAACCCCAGCTGCGGGATATTTCAGGAGCCGGTACTGCTGTAAGCATATACGGCAGGGCGCAGCTGATGCAGCTTCGCCATTGTCCGGTGAAAGAGTACAGGGGCTGCCGCAGCTGCGATGGCTTCACGGGGAAAATGGTCGATGAAGGTGGCAGGGAATTCCCCCTGTGCAACGTCCGGCAGGAAGACGGCTGCCTGGTGCGGCTGCTCAACTGCCTGCCCACCGATATAACGGACCTATACGGCGAGCTGCCAGAGCCTGAGGCCGTACAGCTTGCATTTTACGATGAAGCTCCTGAAAAGGTACGGGAGCGCATAGCAGCTGCTATGGCGGCAAGAGACGGCAGAAAGGTATCCCCGGCGAAAAACGCCACCCGCGGCCATTGGAACAGGGCAGTAGATTAAATTCGGAGATAAATATGCAGGAAAAGGTTTTAAAAACACTTGAATACGACAAAATAGCCGAAATGTTGAAGGCTAAAACCGTGACCTGCGCAGGCGCCGAGCTTGCAGAGGGCATGGAGCCTTACGATACATTTGACAAGGTAAAATCCGCGCTGGCATTTACGGCCGAGGCGGAAACGATAATTATACGCACCGGCCGTTCGCCCGTAGACAGCTTCCCGGATATGCGGGAATGCCTGAAGCGCATACACGCGGCGCTGTTTGTATCTCCCGCCGAGCTCATGGGCATATCCCGCTGCCTGCGCGTTTCACGTCTTGCAAGGGAGGCCATCGAGAAGGAAGAAAACGTTCCGCTCCTCAGCAATCTTGCGGGGTACATCTCTACCCACCGTTCCGTGGAGGAGGAGATAGATCGATGCATATTGGGAGAAGATGAGATATTCGACGGGGCGTCTCCGGAGCTTTCGAGAATACGCCGCTCCATGCGCCAGACAAACGATAAGGTGCGCGAGCGGCTGGGCAGCATGATACGCTCTGCCGCTTATTCAAAATATCTTCAGGAACCGCTAATAACCATACGCAACGGCAGGTTTGTTATCCCTGTAAAGCAGGAATACCGCCAGAATGTGCCGGGACTAATACACGATCAATCCGGCAGTGGGGTGACGCTGTTTATTGAGCCTGCCGCGGTGGTGGAGCTTGGCAACCAATATAAAAAGCTTATAGCCGAGGAGCAGCAGGAGATAGAGCGTATACTTTCCGAGCTTACCGCCATGGTGGCGCCCTACGGCAGTGAGATAAACGAGAATATAAGGATACTGGGCGAAATGGACCTGGCGTTTGCCAAGGCCAAGCTGGCCCGGGACATGAACGCCACGGAGCCCAAGCTCAATAACACCGGCTACATACGCATAGTGCAGGGGCGGCATCCCCTCATACCCAAGGAAACGGTGCGGCCAATAGACATATGGCTGGGCCGCGATTTCAGGACGCTTATAATCACAGGCCCAAACACGGGCGGCAAGACGGTAACGCTAAAGACCGTGGGGCTGTTTGTGCTCATGACCCAGAGCGGCATGTTCATACCTGCGGACATTGGCAGCGAGATATCCGTATTCGACAGCGTATACGCGGATATAGGCGACGAGCAGTCGATAGAGCAGTCCCTTTCCACCTTCTCCTCCCATATGACGAACATAGTAGGCATACTGAAGGAGGCTGACGGAAGCTCACTCGTGCTGCTGGACGAGCTGGGAGCAGGCACCGACCCGGTAGAAGGTGCGGCCCTTGCGATGAGCATACTGGAGGAGCTTCATTCCCGCAATACCGTCACCGTGGCCACTACCCATTACAGCGAAGTCAAGGCATTCGCGCTTACCCATGACGGAATAGAGAACGCCTCCATGGAGTTTGACGTTGACAGGCTGTGTCCCACGTACAGGCTATTTATAGGCATACCCGGCAAGTCCAACGCCTTTGAAATATCCAAGCGGCTTGGGCTGGACGAGGGCGTGATAGACAGGGCGAGGACGTACCTCAAGGGCGAGGACGTACACTTCGAGGATATAATCTCCAGCGCCCAGAGCCGCTATCAGCTGGCGGAGGAGGAGCGGGCAATGGCAAGCGCGGCACGGCGCGACCTTGACAAGCTCCGTCAGGAGACTGAAGCCGAGCGCAGAAAGCTGGAGGCGGACAGGGCAAAATATCAGGCGAAGGCCAAGGATGAGGCGCGGCGCATAGTGGAGGATACGCGCCGTGAGATGGATAAGCTGATAGCCGATGTACGCAGCATAAAGGGCGTGGACAGGAGCGCGGCGGACAGGGTGATACAGCAGTCCCGTGACGCCCTTCGCAAGCGCCGTGACGACCTTGCGGAAAAACTGGTGCTTAACAAAGAGGACGGCACCAAGCCGCCTAAGACAGTCAATCCTGGAGATACGGTCAGAATAGTGTCTCTCGATAAGAAGGCGACGGTGCTTTCCAAGCCTGACTCAAAGGGCGAGGTTCAGGTACAGGCGGGTGTAATGAAGCTCAACGCAAAGCTTGCGGATCTTCGCATGATGCAGGACGACACACCGCAAAAGGGCGTGGGCAAAATACGTCTCGAGAAGGATCGCCAGGTAGGAATGGAGCTGGACATCAGAGGGATGCTGGTGGACGACGCGATACTGGTAGTGGACAGGTACATAGACAACGCGGTGCTTTCCGGCCTTACGGAAATAAATATAATACACGGCAAGGGCACGGGCGCATTGCGTGCCGGAATACAGGATTACCTCCGCACAAACAAGCGGGTGAAATCCTTCCGCCTTGGCAACTACGGCGAGGGCGACGCGGGCGTAACAGTGGTCACGCTAAAGGAGACAAAACAGTGACAAGCGCCGCAAAACGGCTGATTTGGACTGCTTTTGCGGATTTATTCATACCAGGTTCATATTTGGGTGGTATCATTTATGACAGCAGTTTCAGAATGCCTGAGAGGCACACCCTGCCGCTATGACGGCATGGCAAAACCGAACAAAGGGGCGCGGGAGCTTGTAAAAGCGGGCGCCGTATGCATATGCCCGGAGGTACTGGGCGGGCTGGACACGCCACGCTCACCTGCAGAGATACAGGGCGGCGACGGGTTTGATGTGCTATGCGGCAAAGCGAAGGTCGTGAATAAGGCCGGCGAAGATGTTACGGCGCAGTACGTGAAGGGTGCTGAAATAGTCCTTGAGCTATGCAAAAAGTACGGCGTTACAGAGGCTGTGCTGAAGGAGAAAAGCCCCTCCTGCGGATCGAGCCTCATCTACGACGGCAGCTTTACTGGTACACTGAGGCCGGGCGTGGGCGTTACAGCGGCGCTGCTCCTGCGAAACGGTATAACCGTAAGGGACGAGCAAAGCTGTGCTGAAACGGGAAACAAAGCAAAATAAACGAAAGGCGAATATTACGGCAATGGATAAAAAATCAATACTGGTAATAGATGACGACCGCAATATACTGGCGATAATAGAGATGTACCTTAAAAAAGAAGGGTGTACAGTAACCACCTGCGAGCGGGGCGACACGGCCCTTGAGGCCTTCCACAAGGCAAAGCCCGACCTGGTAGTGCTGGACGTGATGCTGCCCGGTATGGACGGCTGGGGAGTGCTCGGCAAGATTCGGGAAGAGAGCGACGTGCCGGTTATAATGCTTACTGCAAAGAGCGACACTATGGACCGAATACAGGGGCTGGATCTTGGTGCCGACGACTATATGGTAAAGCCCTTCGAGGCAAAGGAGCTTATTGCCCGCATTAAGGCGGTAATGCGCAGAAGCGGCGGACAGAGCGAGGAAAAGAAAGTATCCTTCGATAATCTGGTAATATCCTTGGATAATTACTCAGTGCTGCTGGACGGCAAGCCTGTGGAAATGCCGCCCAAGGAGATAGAATTGCTGTACTTTCTCGCTTCCCGTCCGGGAAAGGTATTTACCAGGGAGCAGCTGCTGGAGCAGGTGTGGGGCTTTGACTTTTTCGGAGATTCCCGAACAGTGGACGTTCACGTGAAGCGCATTCGGGAAAAGCTGGGCGAGCGGGACGAGTGGCAGCTCAAGACCGTATGGGGAGTGGGCTATAAGTTTGATGTCGCTAAGTAGACAAGATTTTTAACGGGAACATTGGCTATATGTTCAAAACGCTGTTTTCAAGAATGCTGGCTACATACCTTTCGGTGACGCTGGGGCTGTTGATTCTCCTCGGCTTTACCGTAGGCACCGTGTTTCAGAACCAGTACAAAACCGAAAAACGCGACGAACTCAAGCGCGAAGCCCAGGAGATAAGCGCAGCTGTGACGGAACGCTACATAGACAGCGCCAAGCGTGCCGTGGCTGAAAAGGAACTCCTGACAATCGCAAGAAAGTATGATGCCATGGTCATACTTCAGTTTGCGGACGAGAGCCTTGGACGATGCGTGTTCATCGACGAGGAATCTACTGCAAAATGGGCGGGCTGCGACGATATGGATATATCGGACATTACCGGCGGCATACTTTACGGCGGCAAAAAGACCGAGATAAGAAAAATGCTGGGAGATAGGGTAGACATGCCAACCATGTCGCTTACGGGGCCTATAACGAATGAAAACGGCAAGGTGATAGCGGCTTTGGTGCTGCATACGGATACCAGCCGTATACAGGAGTCCATACGTCAGGTTACTATGGACGTAATATTGTATTCCTGCATAGGAGTGGTGCTGGCGATGCTTGCGGTATCGTATATCACGGGCAAAATGACAAAGCCTATCATCGAGATGAACAATATCGTGATGCGCTACTCCAAGGGAGAGTTCGACCTCCGCGTAAAAAGCGAGGGTACGGACGAGGTAGCCCAGCTCGGGAAAAGCTTCAATATAATGGCATCGGAGCTTAACACGCTGGAGGAGGCCAGAAGAAGCTTTGTGGCCAACGTTTCACACGAGCTGAGGTCGCCGCTCACCTCGATGAGGGGCTTCCTCGAGGCTATGCAGGACGGCACTATAGCGCAGGAGGATTACGCCAAGTATCTGGATATAGTGATAAACGAGAACCGGCGCATGACGTCAATGGTGAACGACCTGCTTGATCTGGCCAGAATAGAGTCTGGCCAGGTAGTGATAAAGAAAGAAGTATTTGACATAAACGAGCTGATAGTGAGGACCATGCTCACATTCGAGGCGAGGGTGGACGCCAAAAAGCTCAATGTGGAGTTGGATATGAAGCCGGAGAAGATAGCCGTCGAGGCGGACCCCGGCCAGATAGCCCAGGTGGTGCGTAATCTCATAGATAACGCCATAAAGTTTACGCCGGAGGGCGGCAGCCTGTGGCTTATCACCAAAGTAAAGAAAAAGGTCGTTACGGTAACGGTCAAGGATTCCGGCAAGGGCATAGATGCCGACAGCATACCGCATCTGTTCGAGAGGTTCTACAAGGCGGAAAAGGCCCACACGCCCGGAGAAAGCGCCGGCACCGGACTCGGCCTTGCCATAGTAAAGCGAATAATAGATCAGCACGATCAGGATATAACCGTGGAGTCGGAGCCGGGAAAGGGGACGAGCTTTACCTTTACCCTCAACGCCGCGGAGCGAAGCGTCAAAGGCACGGCACAGAAAAAAGCTTAAACAGTTGGAGGCAGCATATGGAAGAATACAGTGAAATGAACGGACAGAACGATGAGCAGAACACCGGCGGCGAGTTCGGCGGCAGTTATTATCAGCACAATGCCATGCCAAGGGAAAAGAAGAGCGGGCAAAACAGCTGCGCGGGTTACATACTCGTAGGTATACTCTGCCTGCTGGTTGGCATAGCTGTGGGCAGCTGCACAACGACGCTGGCCATATCCGGCATAAAGGAGGCGGCGGAGAGCGTACTTCCCGGCGAGGATAAGGGCAGCGGGGACAACGATGACAGCGGCTTCAGCTTTGAGTGGCATTTTGGAGAGAAAAAGCCGGAAAACAATAGGCCCGCCAAGGATGAAGAATATGAGGAGCCTGAAAAGAAACAGTATACCAGACGCGAAATGCCGGTGCTGGACGGGCAGGTCCCCATCATTTCAGATACAGTAAATCCCGCTCCGGACATAGTGGAGCAGACCTTTGAGGGTGTGGTAGGGGTCAATTCATACGAAAAGGTAAAGGACAAGGACGAGCTTGAGGGCTACGGCAGCGGCTTCGTGCTTTCCAGCGAAGGCTACATCGTGACAAATGCCCACGTTATAAAGGGTGCGAGCAAGGTAACCGTCACTTTACCGGACAACGACAAGCAGGAGATAGACGCCGAGGTGGTAGGCTACGATTCCACCATGGATATCGCTGTGCTCTATATCAGGAAGGACGGTCTGAAGCCACTGGCACTTGGCAGTGCCGAAAATGTACGGGTGGGCGATTTCACTATCGCCATAGGAAATCCCTCCGGCAGTGAGCTGGCGGGCACGGCCACATTCGGCATAATCAGTGCAACATCGAGGAACGTAAACATTGACGGCCACGAGAACGAATATCTGCAGACCGACGCAGCCATCAACCCCGGCAACAGCGGCGGCCCTCTGCTCAATATGAAGGGCGAGGTAATAGGTATAACTACTGCGAAGAACATATTTGCCGGCTATGATGAGTACGGCAACACCATAAGCGCCGAGGGCCTCGGCTTTGCCATACCGATCGATAAGGCTGTGGAGGTTGTGGAGGAGCTGATAACCCAAGGCCATGTAGCCCGTCCCGGCATTGGCGTAAATGTTATCGAGATAACCGAGGAAAATGCTGAAGAGTATGATCTGCATCCCGGTATACTGATTTACAGCGTAACCAAGAATGGCCCTGCGCACAAGGCGGGTCTCAGGGTGGACGACATAGTGACAGCCTACGACGGCATAAACGTTACTACCCAGGGCGACTTCGTGGATTACATTAAGGATAAGCGGGTAGGGGATACGGTAAGCTTAGAGATCATAAGGGACGACGAGGAAATTACTATAGACGTTACCCTGGGAGACATTAACGAATTGGGCGACGAGCTGGTCGGCAACAGGACTTCAAGCCTGTTTGACTAAATAAGCGTCAAATATGCTAATAAATCCGATAAAAACAGTTTACAAAAGGCGGATTTATCTGGTAAACTATTTGTTGGTGCTTTATGCGCGCTTTGGCGCAAAAATGCGCACGAATAAGTTATTCAATTATTTATATTACACCTTAGGGGGATTGAAATGAAGAACTATACCGCAGCAAACATCCGCAACATAGGAGTATTCGGCCACGGCGGCGAGGGCAAGACCACTCTTACCGAGGCCATGCTCTTCAATGCCGGGCTCCTCGAGCGTCTCGGCAAGGTTGAGAACGGAACCACCACTACCGACTACGATCCCGAGGAAGTAAAGCGCACTATCTCCATCAACTGTGCTCTTGCTCCTTACGAGTGGAAGGACGTAAAGGTAAATATTATAGACGCTCCCGGTTTCTTCGATTTTTACGGTGAAGTTACTGCGGCAATGGCAATGGCTGACTCCGCTCTGATCGTCGTCGGCGCCGTATCCGGCCCCGTTGTAGGCACCGAGAAGGCCATGGATATGTGCAAGAAGTCCGGCAAGGCCCGCATGATCGTAGTAAATCAGATGGACCGCGAAAACGCCAACTTCGATAAGGTCATGAATGAGCTGAACGAAAAGTTCGGTCCCAGCGTAGTTCCGATTCAGCTGCCCATAATGGAAGGCGGCAAGCTGGTCGGCTATGTGGACACCGTTCATATGATTGCCAAAAAGTACGATGGCAAGGGCGAGAAGGATTGTGATATCCCCGCCAATCTGGCCGCACGGGCGCAGGAAGTCTACGAGGCCCTTACCGAGGCAGCCGCCGAGACGGATGAAGCCCTTATGGAGAAGTTCTTTGAGGAAGGGGAGCTCTCCCGCGAGGAGATAATCTCCGGCCTGAACAACGGTATTCTGGGCGGCGACATTACCCCTGTTTGCTGCTGCGCCGCACAGCCCAATATTGGCGTATGCACCCTGATGGACAATCTTGTCAAGTACATGCCTCCCGCCTCCATGGCTAAGGCTCCCAAAGCCGTCAATCCCAAGACCGGAGATGCAGTCGAAGTGAAGCAGGACGGCAAGTTTGCGGCTCAGGTCATCAAGACCGTTATTGACCAGTTCGGCAAGTATTCCATACTTAAAGTATACAGCGGCGTTCTCAGTGCAGATGTTGCTCCGTACAATACCCGTGAAGAGAAGTCCGAGAAGCCCTCTGCCCCTGGCATTATGCGCGGCAAGAAGGTCACTCCCGTCGATAAGCTCATCGCTGGCGATATAGGCGTACTGTCCAAGCTTCAGTATACCGCTACCGGCGACACCCTGTGCGACGCTTCCGCACCTGTGCAGTTTGAAGCCATCAAATTCCCTGAACCCTGCATCAAGCTGGCCGTTTCCGCCAAGAAGCAGGGCGAAGAAGATAAGGTCTTTGCCGGCCTTAACAAGCTGCTCGAAGAAGATCCAACCATGGCCCTCGAGAAGAATGCCGAGACCGGCGACATGCTGCTCTGCGGTTTGGGCGAGGTGCATATTGATGTTCTCTGCGCAAAGCTGAAGAATAAGACCGGCGTAGAGGCTCAGATATCCGATCCCCGCATTCCTTACCGTGAGACTATCCGCGGAACCGCAGAGGCCGAAGGTAAGCATAAGAAGCAGACCGGCGGCAGCGGCCAGTTCGGCGTGGTCAACATGCGCTTTGAGCCCCTCACCAACGGCGAGGATTTCGAGTTTGTCAACGCCATCGTCGGCGGCGTAGTTCCTAAGGAATATATCCCCGCGGTCGAAAAGGGCACCCGCGAGGCCATGAAGCACGGCGTGCTTGCCGGTTATCCCATGATCGGAGTAAAGGCCACTCTGTTCTTCGGTAAGTATCACCCCGTGGATTCTAAGGAAGTTGCATTCAAGAGCGCCGCACGTCTTGCTTACAAGGAAGCCTGCGCCAAAGCACAGCCTGCCCTGATAGAGCCCATCTATCAGTACAACATCACCGTTCCCAACGAGTATACCGGCGCCATCATGGGTGATCTGTCCAGCCGTCGTGGCCGTGTGCTCGGCATGAACCCCTGTGAGGAAGGTACCGAAGTAGTAGCAGAAGCTCCTCTCTCTGAGATGTTCAAGTATGCTACCGACCTGCGTTCCATGACTCAGGCCCGCGGCTCCTTCACCATGAACTTCGAGCGCTATGAGGAAGTGCCCGCCGCCGACGCCAAGAAGATCATCGAAAACACCAAGCGCGAGGAGGAAGAGGAGGAGTAATTTCCCCCTTCCGGCGGGCGACCGCCGCGCGGATATGAACTTTCCAGAGCGTTGAGAAGGCCTGCAAGCCAAGGAAGCAAACTTGCAGGCAAAGGAGCTTACATAGACGTAAGTGACCGCAGACGGCAAGTGCA
>OLPU01002590.1_pt1 | contig 11864 bp, 4 predicted proteins | sample 1673111 | NCBI WGS metagenome assembly OLPU01 (sample SAMEA3136755, study PRJEB25190) | human gut metagenome | reverse complement strand
CCGCCGTTGCCGCCGTACCAGCCGCCGCCGCCCCCGCCGCCAGCGCCGGTTTCCAAGCCGCCATCCGCCCAATACCAGTCGCCTTGTCCGCCTTGTCCGAAAGACCCTTTATCGCTTCCGCCTGAACCGGGTCCAGTCTGTGTTCCGCCATAGCCGCCGCCGTACCAGCCGCCGCCCTTGCCGCCCTCGCCGTTGGCCTGCCCTGTGCCGCCTCCGCCGCCCGCGACAAGCAGCACCGCCGCCTTGTTGCCGGACAGGTTTTTCAGCTCGCCCGTCTTCGTGGCGATGTGCGTCGCGCCGCCGCCCCAACCGGCGTTTCCTCTTCCGCCGCCGTTATAGGGATTGTTGCATCCGCCCACGCAGATGTAGTAGACCTCGCCCTTCTTGCAGAGCTTGTAGCCCACGCTGTACCCGCCTTTTCCATTGGTGTTGTAGTTGTTTCCATAGTTGCCGCTGCCATGCAGCGCCGAGTTCGACCCGCCCGCGCCCCAAACCTCGAATTTGTAAATGCCGTCATGCGGAATGGTGACGCTCTGCATCCCGCCCGTGTAGGCGTAGTCCTGATAGCTTCCCTTGCTCGTCGTAATCGCCATGGTTCACCTCACGTCGTTGTAATGTACAGAATCCCGTTCGAAAGCTGGAACCGAGCGCCGACGGGTCCCGGGTCGCCCTTGTCGCCCGGGTCGCCCTTGTCCCCCTTCTCGCCCGGCTGTCCGCGCTCAACGCCCAGCGTCAGCACGAGCTTCCCGTCGATGTCGGCCATCTGCGCCGTGCTTCCGCTGCCGTATTCCCGCGTCTGCGCCTGAATGTTCATGTTCTCCAACCGCTGCGCCTGCGTGTTCGCCGACAGCGCCGCCGTGCTCGCCTCCGTTCCGGCCTTCTGCGCCGCTTCCGCCTGCGTCTTCGCGCCCTCCGCCGCCGCGTTCGCCTCGGAAATCGCCGTGTTCATCTTCGAGAGCGTCAGGTTGATTTCCGTCACCAGCGCGTCCCATGCGTTACTCTGGCTGGGCGTGACCTGTGTGCTCGGCGCGGGGCGGCTGATGGGCGTGAAGCTCCCCTCGTAGCAGGTTTTCGCGCGCGTCTCATCCGCCGTCGCGCCATAGCTCACATAGACGAATACCTTCACCGCGCCGCTTCTTTTCAGATACACGTCCGGGATGTCCGCCATCCAGCAGCCCGTTTCCGCGTCAAAGGACGCGATGCGCGTTTCCGTCTGGCTGTCCCCCGCGTAGCCGTATTGCGCCTGCACCGTCACCACGTCCCCCGCGAGGAAGTCGTCCATTTCGGCCAGCTCGTCCGGGGTCGGCAGCCCGCGCATCCTGAGCCGCTGCCCCGTGTCGTACTGGTAAACCCCGGCAATGGCCGCGCTCTTGTGCGTTCTGGATTCAAAATTGGCCTCGATCATCTGATTTCGCCCGCCTCCTTCTTTCGCCTGACCAGCTCGGTCAGCACCTGCTTTTTCGCCGTTTTCTGCATGTCCCGAACCGCTTCTATCCTTTCTTCGTCGCTCATTCGTTCCCATCTGTTTCCGCTCATCATCGCGCGCAGGCCGATCACGTCCCTGCCGCTTCCGTTAAAGAGCGTGTCCGCGTAGGTGCTGTTCGCCCAGCGCTTTTCCTCGTCCGTCAGGCGGATTTTGAAACCCTCGTACTGGTTAAAACCGACCTTGCCGACCTTGAGTTCCTTGGCCAGCGTCTTGGTGACGCTCACCTCGTACTTGCTCGCGCTGACCATCTCGCCCGGCAGGAAGCTCGTTTCCCCTGTCCGATAGCTCAGGTCGATCAGCGTGTCAAGCGCCGCGTCGTTCTTTTCGCCCAGCGTCGTCCACGGGGTCGCAAAAGCGTTGAGGAAATGCAGCGCCGCGTTTTGGTTCTCCTGTCCCCAGTTGTAATAGCCGTTTTGCAGCGTCGCGTCGCCCGTGATGTCCGTCTTGACCGGAAGCGTCTGCCGCAGAAGCGGCCAGTTCTGAACGATTTGACGGTTGAGGAATTGCTTCACCGCATTTTGGCTGTACACGTCCCGCACATAGGGGTCTGTCACCTTGGCCAGCGCGCGAATCGCCGAAGGGGTCAGGCGGCTCGCCTGATTCTCCGCGATGTTCTCTGCAATGTTGCTCGCAATGCCTGCCGCGTCGTTGTAGCCGCTGAACAGCGCGCTGAACCCGGAAAGGAACGAGTTGTCAAACAACTGGTTGCCCGTTTCCAGCGCCGAACCGTAGAGCACCGCTCCGATCAGCGCCGGAGCGTTCACGTCGCCGCCCATCTCTTCAATCGCCCATGCGATCTTCGCGCCGATGTACAGGGGCCCGCTCGAAGGCTGCGCAAAGTCAAGCGGGATTTCCCAGTCGCCCAGCTTGAAATATGTGCTGTAACTCCTGCCCTGCGCCTTGCGGATCACGCCCAGCTTTTTGTCTTCCTCGTCCTCGCGTCCGGGCTGAATCGCGCCGAGGCTGGCCAGCAGCGCGCCGACGACGGCCACGCCGGTTCCCGTCAGGCCGCGCCCGAGGTTCATCACAAACTTTCGCTGGTCGAAGTTCGCGCCGCCGTTGCGCTTGCCGTCCCATAGGCCGTATTGGATGATTGCCCGCGCCAGTCCGATGGGGCTGTACTGCATCATGCGGCTTACGACGTTTGTCGGCGTTTTGAGGAAGGGCATTATGCTCGTAATCATAAGGTCGATCATCGGGCTTTCCCGCCGCGCGCCGTTAATGGCGCTGACGATGTTGTTGTCCTCCTGAAAAACGCGCTCCGTCGCGCGAACCGCCGCTTCCGTCTTCATTTCCTCAAGCGTCATGTCGCGCAGGACTTTGACCTCGCGTCCGTCTACGCGCTGCGTATCGGGGATTTTCGTTCCCAGACGCTTGATGACGGCCAGCTCCTCCGTGTAGCATTGCTCCCAGAACGGACGGTCGCCCGCCTGCATGGCAAAATCCACGATGTTCTTGTAGGCTTGCAGCCATTCGTTGTTGAAGGTGCGGTTGTTGCGGTTCAGGTCAAAGCCGCTTCCGTGGCCGGTGTCCGCGTGCGTCACGAAATAGTCCACCATCGTCTGTCCGATCTCGCCGGTAAACGCTTCCCGGCCTGCCGCCCGCTCCGCGCGGTTCGGCGCGTCCGTCGTTCGGTTGCCCGTCCGCTTGGTGATATATTTTCTTTCAATCGCGCCGCCGATCTTCTCGCTCGCCAGCTCCAGCGGGCGAATGAGAATGTTGCTGGAAATGTTCTTGATCCACGTCTTCGTTCCGGATAGCATGTTGGTATATCCGAGGGCATTGACCTTTCCCATCATGCTGTCCTGTACGACGTTGGCCTGCGCGTTGTAGACGCGCTGCAATGCCGTTTTGCCCTCCGTCGTCACCGGCATGCCCTCAAGGTCTGCGCCCTCGGCATAGAGGAATGTGCTCATCTGCCCCGCGATGTAGTTCAGGTCGGCTTCCGTCACCACCGCAAGCCCCTGTTTCATCGCTTCGAGCTGCTGGCAGAGCGTCAAAAGCCCGTCGCCGCGCACATTGTTGTCCGTTGCCAGAATGGCCGCCAGCATGCGCTCCTTCACGGTCGCATAGCTGTATGTGTCGCCGACCAGCTTTGTCCCGTTAAGGCCGTATTGGTCGATGAGTTCCGTCTTCCAGCTTTCAAGCGGCATGTTCCACGGGTTGTCATATTTCACGTCGGAAGGCAGCTTGTCAATCTGCCGCTGAATCAGCTCCGCCGCCGTATAGACCTTTTCGAGCACCGGCGGCAGCGGTCTTTCAATGAAGCTGCCCTGCACCGCGTCGCCCGCCGCGCCGCTCGCGCCCGTCACAGCCTCCTGCGGCAAAACGGAAGTCCTGCCCTTGTTGAACGGGTTGTCCGGGTCGAAATCGCCCGTCTGGCTGGCGTTCTGTTCCCTTTCGGCGCCTTCCTTGCTTCTCTGCTGTCTGTCGCGCCATCCCTTCACCGGCGCTTGGCTGCCGACGGGGATATCGCCGTCCGCCAGTCCCTTTTTCGCGTTGGCGTGGTCGGCTTTCTTCGCCGCTTCCACCAGCGCGCCCTCCGCAGTCAGCTTTCCGATGATCTGTCGCGCCTGCAGCGCCTGACCGGCATTTGTGCCCTGCTCGTCATAGGCCTTCGCGATCACATAGGCCGTCGTCATCAGCCCTTCGTTCTGCGCCCGGATGCAGGCCACCGCCGCCGCCGCGTGGTCGTCTGCCGTCCATCTGTCCCGCGCCAGCAGGTCGTTCACCACCGCGTCAATGCCGCGCGCGTTGATATCGTCGTTCGCCCGCTGCACCTGCTCCCGGTTGGTCACGGTCTCGTACTGGTCTCCGCGAAGGAATTTTTTCACGCTGTCGGTCAGCACGTCGAGCTCCTGCGCCTTTACGTTGCCGAATTGTCGCGGGGCGACGGCATATTCCACGTCGTTTGGCATATCATAGGGATTGACGCTGGTGTCATTTTGTGTTACACTAGTGTCAGAAAGAGATGCAGTCTGACTATCGTGTGGGGCGCTTTGACGTCCGGCGGTTTGCTGCATCTCTTTTTTTGCCATTCCGACAAAATCATAGAGCAGCATCGAACCGTCTTTCTTCGTCCCAACGACTACATCCGCGTCATACATCTGGCCGCCAACCTCAAGCTGAACCTTCCCACGTCCAAAGTCCACGATATCATCCGTCCGTTCGTGCGCAGGTTTTTCGCTGACATAATCGGTCGATGCCTGCAAAATTTCGTCCGCATTGTTCGTAGCGCGCATCTTGTCGGCGTATACGTCCGGCTGGCTGTGTTTAAGCCACCTTGTATCCTTGGAGTTTGTAATCTCACTTCGAGATTTGCCGGTGATCTGAATCTGATTGTTCCCGACGGTTACGCCGTTCGGGAATTTTTCTTTCAGCGCCCGCTTGACAGTTCTTGCCCAGTCCTTTTGAGGAACGCCCGCAAGAATGTCCTCTTCAACCGAAACGACGGGCTTTCCCTTTTCATCCCGTCTGATGGCATATTCCATCTCCGTCTGTTGTCCGCGCGTGACCTCCCGCTCTACGGGCGCGGTCTTTCCGAACAGCTCGATGGTCGCGTCCTCGCCGCCCGTGCCCTTTTTCCACGTTCCGGCTTCAAGAATGGCCTGCCTGAGCGCATCCCGCGCCCTGACCAGCGCCTTGTAGTTTTCTGCCGCCGCGCCGCCTGCCTTTTGGGCTTTGCGTCGGGCTAAAAACTGCGTCAGCTTGTTGTAGACCCGAATCGGGAAGGACTGCTTCGCGCCCAGCAGGTCATACACCAGCGTCTCGCTGCCCGTCCTGCCCCATGCGCCAAGGGAAGCCATCAGCTTTTCCGTCGCCGCGGCGGCCAGCTCCTTGTTCACGTCGCAGGGGAGACCCGCGTCCTCATAGGTCTTGCGGATTTCCGCCGCGTCTCTGTCCATCGCCTCTGTATCGCCGCGATAGGCCGCTTCCAGCGCCGCCTTTTCGTAGGCCGCATAGTTCTTCGTGCTCTCGATGTAGTGCGTCAGCTCGTGCATGACCACCTGCCGCATCTGTTCGCCCGCGCCGATTCGGCTTGAGAGAATCAGCCGCCCGTTCTCTCGGTCGTAGAAGCCGCGAACCTTGTCTGCCAGCGGCATGACGATCAGCTCAAGCCCCGTCTTCTGTTTCAGGCTGCTGGCGAGCTTCTGCGTCACCGGGTCAAGGTTGCCGCGCGAAACGTCCGCGTTCAGATAGTCTTCCGCGCCGACTGCGCCAATACTGGCCTCCATCCCGCCCAGCTTGCCTTTCAGCTCGCCGCTCCTGTCCAGCAGATTCAGAATTTCCGTCTCCGGGTGCGCGCTCGCCTCGTCCATCCGTCCGGGGATTTGCGCCGCCAGCTCGCGGAAAAATCCGCTGTCAAGGTCAACGTCCGCGCTCTTGCGGTTGACGCGGAACTGTGTGCCGTATTGGCGGTTCACCTGCGCGATTGTCCGCAGTCCCGTCGTGTGCAGCACCTCGGCAATCTGCTGTTCGTTCAGCCAGATGCGCTTGCTTCGGATGTCCCTGACCACCGGGGCGATCTCGTCCATCTCGCTCTGTGTCTGCTCCCGCTCGGTCTGCCTTTGGTATTCTTCCTGCGCCTGCTGCTCCCGCTCGGCGATTTCAGTCTCCGCCTTCCGGCGCGCCTCGTAAGCCTCCGGGTTTTGCAGCGCTTCCCGGCGGTCGTAAAGCGCCATCAGCCGCGCGCCGATCTCGTTCATCCGCGCGTCGAGCTGGCCAAGCGTTTCCTCGTCCATTCCCATGGCTTCCGCTTCCGTATAGCTCTGCGTCGCCGCGTAGAATTCTTCTTCCGCCGCCTGCTGCTCCGCGTCGAGCTGCGCAATCTCGTTGTCAATGGCCTGCATCCGCGCTTCCCGGTCGTCAAGCATGGCTTCCCGCGCCGCCGCGTCCTCCGCGACGACGGCCTTTCTGCCCGCCTGTCTCGCCTCTGCCAGCCGCTGTGCCGCCGCCTGCTGCATTTCGTCCGTTCTGCGCGCGGCGACCGCGCCCTGCTCGTTCGCGGTTTTCTGGTTTTCGCCCATGCGCACGCGCGCCTCGGTCATTTCCTTCTGCCGCGTCAGGTCGCCGTTCATCACCGCGTCGCTCGCTTCCGAGAACTGCGCCCTGCTGTTGTCCGCCGCTGTCTGCGCCGCTTCCGCCTGTGCGCGCGCCTCGTCGGCCTGCTGCTTGGCCTTTGCCGCGTGCGCCGCGCTGCCGCGCTCGTCCTTCCCGCTGATGATTTCCTCGGCAACGGCCTTGCTTTCCTTCTGCTGCCGCGCGTAGTCGTTGAGCAGCGCGCAGGCCTGCTCGTCGCCCAGCGTCTTTGTCACGTCCAAGATGACGTTCTCCACGTCCGTCCGCTTGCCGTTCATCAGGTCTTGCGCCGCCTTCACGCCGCGCAGCGTGCCCACGCCGCTTCCCGCCGCGCCGGACAGGGAGAACAGCACCGCGCCGATGGCGTTCTCCACCGCGCCGCTGACAACGCCCTCCGCCGCGCCCTTCACGTCAAGGTTCTTGGGGTTCAGCAAGTTCAGCGCCATATTCAGGCCGTCCGTGAACGTGATGTCCTCGCCCGCGTCCACCTTGCGGAAGATTTCGCCCAGCGCGTTGTCCGTCCAGTTTGCCGACAATCCTTCAAAGAATTCGTCGTGAACCACTTCGTCAAATTCGTTTTGGGCAAACGCCTTGCTAAACGCCTCGCCAAACGTTCGAATCGCCGCAAGTCCTCGGCAAGCGCCCGCCGGGTTGCGGATGATCCGGCTTCTCGCGGCTTCCGTCAGCGCGCTCATGCCCGTCATTCTGCCCAATACGCCCTCGAACGTGCCGAAGTTCGCCGCGCAGTCAAGCCCCGTGTTCACCGCGCTCAGATATCGAGCGGAATCAATGCTGTATCCCTTTTGCAGATACTCGTCAAAGTTGTTCTTGAACCCGACGACGCTGTACCCCGTGTTAAAGCCGAGCAGGCTGCTGCCCGTCGCCAGCGTCGTTCCCGCCGCCACACCGGCCGAAACCGCGTTGTAGGTCATGCCCTTCACGCGCCCGAACCACTTGAATTCATCTTCCGTCGCGTTCGTGCGCATGTATCCTTCCATCGTCGCGATGTCCCGGCGCACTTCCGCGCTGTTCTTGAGGAAATCCCCCTCAAAATCCATCGGGTCAATGCCGAGCTGGTATACGTCCGCCGCACCGGCCAGCGCCTTTCTCAGCGCCTTTGCGTAGTTCTCGTCGAGCGTCCCGCTGGCCAGCGCGCTTTCAATGTCCTTTCGGTACTGCGTCCGGCCGTAAGCGCCGTATTCGTTCTGGTATCGGTTCTGGATGCGCGCCGCGTTGACGAGCACCATGCCCTGAGAATAGCCCGTGTACAGGCTGTCCTTGAAATCCAGATACCATTGTTCGCCGCCCGCGCGGATGCCCGCGCCGACCGTGTAGCTCGCGCCCACGCCCTGACCGAAGGGAACGTCCAGCGCCGCCATTTCCTCATCGGTGATCGCCGCGCCCTGCTGGCTGATGCGGCTGGCCGCGCGCTCGCAAAGCGCGTTCATGTCCACGCCGCCCGTCTTGGCGTAGTATTCGTCCAGCGTCAGCCCCAGCGCAAGCGCCGTCTGCGTGTCCTCTTCGAGCAGCGCGTCCATCTGTTCCCTGAGCTGTGCCTGATAGTCGCCCGTGTCGATTACGCCCTGCGCGTCGAGGTTCAGCTTCACGCTGCTTGAGTCAAACGGACTGACCGCATTTTTGCTCGCGCCCGGCCTGAAATAGTCATCCACCGCCGCCAGCCGCCCGACGTAGCCCATGTCCGCGTTCAGCTCGTCCTGCCCTGCCTGCGCGTTCTGGCGCACCAGCGCGAGCTGTTCCTCGCTGGCCGTTCCCTTGAGCGCCGCTGTGCGCGCGTCGCTGAGCGCCTGCGCGCTCGCCTCCTCCTGCGCCCTGCGCATGTCGGCCTTGTCGAATAGCAGCTCGTCTCTGGCCGCGTAGATGCTTGCCAGCTCGTCCATCGCGTGTTCGTCCGTGGTGAGCAGGCGCTCCATCAGCGGCAGCTCCGCGTCGCCGCCCAGCGTCCCCGCCTGCTCCATCGCCTCGGCCTGCGCAGCCCATACGACCATCTGCGCCATCACGTCGCCCCGCAGCTCGTCCGGGAAGGAATCGCTCTTCATCACGTCGTACAGCGTCTTGATCGTCTGCCCCTGCGCCGCGATGTTCCCGTAGGTCACCGCGTCGGCCATGTCGTTTCCGAGGATAATGCGCTGGCTGTCCGCTTCCGTCAGCGTGCCGATCATCCGCCGCGCGTTCCCGCTCTCTGCCAGCATGCGATCCAGCTCATCCTTGCCCGCGCCCTCGATCTGGTCATACCGTCCCTTGAGCAGCGCGTCCGCCGCCTGTCCGATGGTCTGCGCCTCGTGCATGCGAATTTCCGCGCCTGCTTCATCCGTGCGCTCCCTGCCTCCCTCTTCGAGGGAGGTGTCAGCGGAGCTGACGGAAGGAGTCGCCATCCATTCCGCAAAGCTCATCCCGCCCTGCGCGACGATCCGCTCTTCCGGGGTCATCTGAACGGGGCCTTGCACCTCCGGCGCTTTGCCGCTCGCCTTGCCCGCCGTCGGGAAGCCCGGCGCGGTCGATGCCGTCATCGTTTGGGAAACAATCCGGCTCTGTGCCTTCGCCTGCGCGGGACTTTCGGCCTTTTCCTGCTCGGGCACTTTCCCGGTCAGTCCGCTCCAAAATCCCGGCTTCTTCTCCTTCTTCTGCTCTTCCTCGGGCGCGCGCGCTTCGTCTGCCGCCTCAGCGGATGCGCCTTCTGCGCTTTCGGTAGGCGTTTCCCCGCCGGTGATTCCCGTGTAGGCCTTGTCCAGCGCCGCCGTCAGTTGGCTTTTCGCATAGTCGGAGTAGGCGCCTTCCTCGATCTCCTGCCGCGCCTTGAGGTAGGCCGCCGCGTCTTCCTTGTCGTGCTTTCCGTCGCCGTAGAATCGGCTCGCGTAGTCCCCTGCCGCGTCCCTGTATTCGTCACGGGTCAGGTTCGCGCTTTCAAGGAATGTTCCCACGCCGTCCGCATTTTCACCGTAGAATCGGCTGCCCTCGGTCTGCGTCAGCGTCTTAAACGCCTTTGCCGCCCGCGCGCGCAGTGTGTCGTCCGCAATGGCGTTGATGCCGCGAATCACCGTCGCCGCGTCCGCCGTATTGGCGTTGATGCTCTGCCCGTCAAAGCCCATCAGGGGCATTTCGGCCAGCTCCAGCATGGCCGTGTTGCGCGCATTGGCGTTCTTCTGCCGCGTTTCCTGCTCGCTGTCAATCTGCTTGTTCAGGCTTTGTTTTAGCTTCGTCTGTCCGGAAATGGTCAGCTCGTTGTTCAGCGCAAGCTTCATGCCTTGAAGGGAACCGCTGGTCTTCCCGGTCATGTCCATGACCGATTCGCCCTTGCTGTTCTTTTGCAAGCCGTATACGCCCGTCAGGCTCGGCTCGTCAAAGCTGGGCGTCTGCGCCGTCTTCATCGCCGGGCGTTCGGTATTCGCATATGCTTTTCCGATTGCGCCCGCGCTGTAATCCTTCACCGCCGATTCTTCCGGCTTTTCGATCTGCGCGTTCTGCTCGTCGTCCTTCTTTTTTCGGTCATTCCACTTGCTCATAGGCTCTCCTTATCCGTATGAAATCGCGTCAACGTCGCCGCTTGCCTTTTTCTTTCTGCTGCTTCCGCCGCTCCCCGAACTTCCTGAACCCGTCGTGCTCGTCGTGTGGCTCGCCGTGTCGGTCGTGCCCGTCGTGTCGGTCGTGCCGGTCGTCTGCTGGGTGCCGGTCGTCTGCTGTCCCATCGCGGCGGAAATGGCCGTCAGGTAGTTGCTGTTGTACTCCCGGCGCTGCGTGTCCTTTAGCTCCTGCACCTTCGCCGCCAACTGGCTGACAAAGTCCGTGTTCAACCGTCCCTGCGTCTGGCTGTTCTGTTTCGCCGCCTGCGTGATCTGGTCTTGAATCTGCCCGGTCTTGCGCGCGTTCTCGTCCGTCAGCTCCCGTACAGCCTTCGCCAGCGCGTCGCCCTGGTTGGCGAGCGTTTGCAGCGTGTAGCTGCTCCTGCCCATGCCCCGGTTCAGCGCCGCCGTCTCCACGTTCGCCTTGCTCTGGCGGTAGGCGCTGTTCTGCTCGTCGATGGCGCGCGTCAGGCTGGCCGCAAGGTTTTCGAGTTCCTGCTCCTTGCTCAGCTTCGTTGTTTCAAAATTCTGTTGGCTGGCCTCAATCCCCGCGTTGAGCTGCGGCCGCAGCAGGTTTTCCGCAAACGCCGCAATCTCCTTGTCCGTCATGTTCCCGGCCAAACCGCCTAGAATCTGGTTCAGCAATTCGCTGTCCAGCAGCTTCTTTGTCGTGCTCTGGCTCTGGCTTTGGCTCTGGCTCTGACTGTGCTCTCTGCTGTTTGTCGTCGAGGATTGAAACGTCTCCGTCGTCGTTCTTTTCGCCATGTTCTCACTTCCCTTCCAGCGCGTCTAACCGCTTTTTGATCTTCTCGATTTCCGCGTCCTTGAGCCTGTCCGCGTTCCAGCTCGCCATGCAGAAATCGCGCAGGAACATCGTCAGGTTTCGAACGTATGCCGCAAGCGTCCCGCCCGTCTCCTGCGGAACTCTCGGTTGCTTAAATGCCATGATAAACTCCCTCCGTCAGCTTCGCTGACACCTCCCTCAAAGAGGGAGGTCTGTTTTGCTAGGAAATAAACGCATACAGAATAATCGTTCCGATGCTGAACCAAGCGGCGGTAATGCGACATATCCAAACGGTGCTTTAAGTAGTTGTTTCCCGAAATATTCGGTTTAAGCATGACAGTGCCGTATTTAGCGATATAGACCTCCCTCCTTGAGGGACGTTGTATTCGCTGCTGCCTGTGGCGGAAACAAGCGAATATAACGCCGAAGGTTGGCACGGCGAAGCCGTGACGGAAGGAGTTATGCCGGAAGGAGCCGTTTTTTGACTCCCTGTGAAAAAATCCGCGAAAAGTGTTCCTTTTTGCATGGGGGATGTGCTATAATGAATCGGTGGCTTTTATAAGCTCTATCAACCAACTTTCCAAGAATAAGGGGGAACCCAAAATGCAGTATTCCAAAGAAGTGGAAGAAATGATCTGCGTCGCCAAGGGCCCTAATCACGGCCCCGCGCCCATCCCGGAAGAGGGTAAGTGGATCCAGGCGAAGAGAATCGAAGACATCTCCGGCTACACCCACGGTGTGGGCTGGTGCGCGCCGCAGCAGGGCGCGTGCAAGCTGAGCCTGAACGTGAAAAACGGCGTCATCGAGGAAGCGCTGGTGGAGACCATCGGCTGCTCCGGCATGACCCATTCCGCCGCGATGGCTTCCGAGATCCTGCCGGGCAAGACCATCCTTGAGGCGCTGAACACCGACCTGGTTTGCGACGCCATCAACACCG
>OLPU01002586.1_pt1 | contig 11880 bp, 9 predicted proteins | sample 1673111 | NCBI WGS metagenome assembly OLPU01 (sample SAMEA3136755, study PRJEB25190) | human gut metagenome | reverse complement strand
AGCGGATTGTCCCTGTCCGAATTGATATGGTTCATAAGACTTATCATGTAAGCCCTGTCACCATCCAGTATTCCAATCTTGTACTGCTGAATTTTGTCACCTCCACTCTGTAGTGCACACGTAATACATGACTCCGCCCATTATGGCAGCAGAGAAATGTACCCTGGACTTCATCAGATTCCTATAAAATTGTTTTGTTGAAATTTCTTTACGATTCGTAACTGACATTAAAACTTCTTTTAAAAGAAAAAATAAAGATATAACTCCTCCGGCCAAAAAGGAGTAAACAATCACCCGGATCACATCGGTTCCTACAAATGTGCCAGCCGTCGCCAGCAGCTTGATATCACCTGCCCCCAAGGCTTTTTTATGAAATAATACAAACAAGATCACCACAGGAATAACACAGCCTGCCACACTGCTCAGAAGTCCATCACACGGTCCTCTGACAACTGCCGACATCAGGAATCCCTGTATCATACCAACTGCGATAAGCCTGTTCGGAATCCTCCAGTCTCTGAAGTCCGATACCACCGCCATGCTCACAGTTGCGATCAATGGTATTACATAATATATGATCTCTGTCCTCCCTTCTCTCTGAGTTGTAAGCACACCTTACACCCTCTCTCAGCCTTTGTAAAGGGGGGATTTCATAAAGAAAATTTTATAAATTGCGGCTATATACAGGCTGTATATTGCCCAATTTCAATATACAAAAAGCCCGTCCTGTTACGAACGGGCTTCTGATTTTACAGCATGTATATATAATTTTTTTTACTAAAATTGTCCATTTCCCATGTTCTGATTGTTATTTGGGTTCTGGTTATAGTTCTGGTTAGGACTCTGATTAGGATTCATATCAGCCTGCTTCCTTGCCGCCATGGCATTATCAATGTTCTGTATCTCGCTCCTGCTTATGGCTATACTGTCCTGAAGAACCTTTACATTGTTGAAATACTGGAGCAGCTCCTGAGGTGGATTCTCCTTGTTCTGCTCGTAGAAATACTTGCCGATCTCAACCATGTTCCTGTCGATCATCTGCACCTCATTTGATATCTTGTTGTTGAGCTTTGCCTTCTGCGCTGCGTCCTTCGTCTCATCCACCGCATTATTTGCAAACTTCTTGGTCTTGTTGAACACATCCTGGAAAAAATCTGACATATCATATACCTCCATGTAATATAGATCTTTCTTTATCTGCCTTAATATATCCATGTAAAACTAAAAAAACCGGGAATATGGGTGTTGATTCCATAATCCCCGATTTTTTATTTGACTTTGTTTCTCACTATGTCATGTATACTTATGGCCTTTCACATCAGTCGTCTATGTACTTATTCAGTGTATCAACCACATCATTGAGATTATAAGGCTTTGCGATATAATCATCAAGCTGGTTCTCAAGGATCCTCTCCTTGTCACCGAACATGGCTCTCGCCGTAACCGCAATGATCGGAAGTCTCTTTCTCTTCTCCTTGCGCTCTATCTCCCTGATCTCCTGTGTAGCTGCTATACCGTCCATAACTGGCATCTGTACGTCAAACAGTGCCGCATCGTATATCTTGGTCTTGAACAGCTCAACAGCCTTCTGACCATTCTCAGCTATATCGTATGAGAATCCTGCCATACCAAGAAGCTTACCGATAACCTGCTGGTTGACCGGCTCATCCTCTGCAACAAGTATCCTTGCCTTGCTGTGTGCATTGATGGAGAATACCGCTGGCTCCTCCTTCTCTTTGAGGAACTCATCTGCTGCATCTGCCGCTTTGATAACCTTGAGTGGTATCTCGACGATGAATGTTGAACCTATATCTTCCTTACTCTGAACTGTTATGTTACCACCCATCAGCTCAACAATCTGCTTGGTGATGACAAGTCCCAGACCTGAACCACCGTACTTTCTTGTATCTGATGCATCTACCTGACTGAATCTTATGAACAGCTTGCTCATGTTAGCCTCTGAGATACCTATACCGGTATCTGCAACTGCCATTCTGATCTTAATCTTGTTGTCCCCATCATCCATGGATGCTATCTTGACTCTTACGCTTCCCTCGGATGTAAACTTGATAGCATTTGAAAGCAGGCAGTTGAGAACCTGCTGGATTCTCTGTCCATCACCGCGGACAAGCTTTGGAATATTGCTTCCAAATGAACAGTCGAGCTGCAGTCCCTTGTTGGTTGCGATCGGAACCTGTGCAGCAACTGTGTCCTGATGTCAAATTTCTCTTCCTTGATCTTGTACTTACCAGCCTCAAGCTTGCTTATATCAAGAATATCATTGATAAGTCTGAGCAGTGTGTCTGCACAGTTCTTAGCTGTGATAAGGTTATCTCTGTAATCAGCCTGAAGATCCTCAGCCATAAGTGTGAGCTGGAGCATACCGAGAATACCGTTTATAGGTGTTCTTATCTCGTGGCTCATGTTTGCAAGGAACTCGGCCTGTGTCTTGTATGCTGCATTCGCATCCACGATGGCCTTGCTGAGCTTCTCCTCAGTCTCCTTCTGCTTGGTCACATCTATGACTACCATGTTGATGTAATCAGCCTCAGACTTATACATAACCGTGTTGAACACCTTCTGAAGTGACTCCATGGTGATCTCAACATCCATCAGATCTCCCTCTTTGGTGCCGGAGTTGTTATAAGCTGTGAACCATGCATTGATATCCTGAAGTACCTCTATCTTGCTCTCCTTCAGTATCTTGTCCTTGTAGTCAGACACATCGAGCTTGAAATACTCCCCAAATATCTCATTGGCGTCTACTATCTCGTAGTTTGTTCCGTTGACAGGATCATTAACGATCCTCGCCTGTGCAAATCCTATAGGAAGGTTCATGAAAAGCTTCTTATACTTATCAGACTTTCCTGCTGATCCCATGTTGCCATCTCCGAATACCAGTAATACCAGAACAGCAACGACCGCTGCCAGGACGCCACATATAATAGCTCCCACACCTATACCGGCGACTCCCAGCACTCCCGCCAGCAAAGCCAGAACAGCCATGGCCAGTGCAAGCGGCTTAATCCCAATTTCCTTAATTTTGTCCATTAATGCACCTCTGTTTCTATAAATATTGCGTTTGCCACATAGACACTCCTATGCATATCCACATGGATACATTATATTATAAATAATTATTAAGGTCAACGCTCATATAGTTTTTTATGCTGAATAATGTACAAATTTTCTGTGTTATTTTGTACATATTGGACTACTTTTTATGGTCTCCCAGCCATTCTACCTCGTTATTATGCATATTTTATCTATCAACAGATCTGCATTACTCTATCGCTGCTTCATCATCTGTCCGATCCTCATCCTCTGGCTTCCCCTTTTTGCTGCCGCGCTTCTCCTTGATGGTCTTCGCATTCATAAGCAGTGCAAACACAAGCCATCCGGCAAATGTGAATATCAGGCCGCTCTTGAGTCCTCTAGGGAAATACTTGAACTCTATCACATGGTCTCCCTTCTCGAGATCCAGTGCGATAAATGCTCCCGCAACAGTCTGTATATCGGTCTTTCTGCCATCAACATAGGCAGTCCAGCCCGAATCATATGGTATGGATGTGAACATCAGGCCAGCCTCATCGACTGATATATGTCCCTTCACATATCCATCCTCAAATTTGTTGATATTTAACTGATTGTCAGCCCAGCTCTCATACGCCTGGTCAAATGCAGCACCGTTGAGAGTGGCTATAGTAAGTCTTGCAGATGTATTGTCAGGTACACCCGCAGAGAAATAATACTCGACCTCCACGTTGGTTCCCTTTGTCAGATGTCCCACATGGTATGTCTGGTACTGAAGTCTCTCGTAATTCTGCTCCTCACCGTTCACATATATCCTTATCTTGGTGATTCCATTGCAGTTCGCTATGATGTACAGATCATTCTGTTCCTCTGTTATGTCAAAGCTGAGTCCAAAGCTCACGATACCCGGTGTGATATCGGAAAGTCCAAAGTATTCACTGTACGGATTGTCATGTGTTATCGTGATGTCATTTGAAGAGCCAGTTACCTCCGGATATATCTGGCTGAACGTACCAACCACCCCAGTCGACTTTTCCACGAAATTATTTATACTGTCAAACATATTCGATGCATCAGAAGTCCAGTCTTTCAGCTCGTTATTCACCATGAAGCCCAGCTTGAGCGCCCGGCTGTTCTGGTATACATCAACGCCATCCACTGTATCCACATAGTCCATATCGTAGGACATATGCTCATCCTGTCTCCTGAACAAATATCTTATGCCCAGAACCGAACTTGACACCGGATTTGCTCCGTCAAACAGGAACTCATTGGCACCTGTGTAGAAACCAAGTCCGTGCATGGCATTCACAAGGTCATTTGAAACCGTCGAACCAAACAGGCTGACTCCCTGCATATTGTAATAGGTAGATTCATCCACCACCTTGGTGTTGTTGAGCTCCGTTCTATATGGAAAATGGCCTGTCTTAACAGAATCTATAGCGGCCTGCACACTAGCAGCATCGCCATAGTAATCCGGTATGTTCACCGTTCCGTTGCTCTCGTATCCCTTTGCCGCGCTGAACACGATCTCAGTCAGACACAACACTGAAAGTATAGCTGCCACTGCGAATCTGCCTTTGCCGCGGACAAGTCCCAGCACCAGGATTCCCACCGAGTACACAGCAAACAGCACCCATGTGAGAATAATTACCGTCCTGTCCATATCAATATTCTTGTCTGCATAAACCAGTAAACCGAACGCCACGATGATTCCCAGGGCTATTCCCGGTATCTGCTTCTTGTCTGTATTTGCAATGGCCTCGTATCCCATGCTCAGCAGAATGAAGATGAACAGGAATGAAAATCTGTTCGGGATTCCGTACTGATCATGGAAGCCGTGCCATATATAGTTGAGCAGCGTATTGTTGAAGCTCATCATGAGAAATACGATCAGTATCACATTCTTAAGCTTCTCGTACCATTTGATCTTTGTATTGAAAATATATATTCCTATCAGCAGTATGGCAAATGTACCGCAGTACAGGTTCACACCGCCGTCAAACTGCTGGCTCTTTATCGGCTCAGTCAAGACAAACATCTGCTTTATCATATCCCATATGCTTCCGTACCACTCCCATTTAGGGAAATGTCTGGTGGCAGACGCCGTGGTGTTAATCCCGATATAAGCCGGGATCAGCAGAAACGCAGACATAGCCGCAGCCATGACAGATGTTCCCGCAAATCTCAAAGTGTCCTCTGCGCCCTTGTATATGTTCTTGTGATTGGTGAGTATAAACTGGAGAACCAGGAACACACATATCATGAAACATATATAGTAGTTACACAGAAGTCCATAGAACAGACTGAGTGTGTACAGTCTGTAGTTGCTGCCGTCCTCCATCATCTGCTCGAAGCCCTGCATGATAAGCGGAAGTATCAGTATACAGTCCATCCACATGAGATTCCATGAATATCCTATGACATAGTTGCTGAGTGCATATGCCACAGCAAATGGAATGATGAGCAGGTTGTTCTTGTTCCTGCACTTGTATCCAAGATAGCTCGCCATGGTCATACCGGACAGAGCTATCTTGATACTTATGAGCAGGCACATCGCTATGTACAGATGCTCCCTGCTGAACAGCACGATTATAAAGTTCAGAGGGCAAGCCATATAGTAGGCGATTATGTCAAGCAGATTGCTTCCCATGCCTATGTCCCACGTATAGAACAGGCTTCCCTCGTTCACCAGTTTGTCATGATAATCAGAGAAGAATGGCAGATACTGGTGAAGACTGTCCACCATGGTAAGGCTGTGTCCGCCAAATGGTCCTATCTCCGCCACCACCCACAGCACGAACATAAATATCGCCGGGATGATAAAAGCGATTATCATGATATAGTTGTCAGCAAATATATCCTTTACAGGCTTTTTATCCTTCTTAAATACGAAGCATTTGCTGAATATATAGTTTATTACAAGTACAACTACCTGAATTATTATCTTTGATATAAACTCATTGTATCTGAAGGAGTCGCACAGCAGGTTGGTTCCAACGACCTCCACCACCATGGCAAACAGACGCATGCCCACAAATGATATGAACTCCCTTATGATCCGGCCTACGCTCTTCCTCTGCTCCGACCTGAACACGTAAAATCCATTTGCAAAGTAAGCAAATAATATGGCAAGCATTATCGCTATGATATTCGCCGCACTTCGCGACAGATCCGTCACAAGTCTCAACACAAAGAATGATACAAGATTCACAGCCGTGGTCATTCCTCCGGCTATAACATATCTGACCATCTCTTTCTCCATAAGCTTTTTTATTTTGTCTACATATTCATTCATATTTCCATACCGATTCCTTACATGATATTCAATAGTTATATCAAATATGATGTACTAATTATAGTTACATATTCTTAAATATTTGCTACTTGAAGTTCGCAAGAAGATATACAAGAGGTGAATTCCAGTAGATCGTTACCTCATTACATGAATAACTCTGTGCGTTGTCGACATAGCATCTCTCCTTTGGAATCTTTGCAAGAACAGCCTTCGCATATGGATCCTCAAGGTTTCCATCGGCACCGCCCACAAGCATTCCAGGCATTGCCTTGCCCAGTGCCTCTGAAGGTCTGTGGTGTGGATTCTCAGGAGTCTGTGAACCATATCCTGTCACATAACAGTAGCTGACTGCATTTCTTCCAAGTATATAATTGAGCTGGTCTGCCGCATAGTCCACATATGAATCGTCGCCCAGAACCTTTGATGCCATGAGCAAAAGGATTCCGTTATCCGCAACGACCATGTTGCTTCCCCATACATAAGAGCCGCCTGTTGTTGAACCGAAGCCGCTGCCGGCATAGTTATCTACAAGCTTGTCAGCACCCTTCTTAAGTATCTCCTTCTCTGCTGCGCAGTCCTTTACATTTACACAGTAGTCATATATTCCATAATATCCGACATCCGCCCATCCAAGGCCGTACTTAACGCTTCCCTCGATGGCTGTCTTCACATAATCATTGTAGCTCTCATCACCTGTTGCGATATACAGCTCCGCTGCTGCCCACAGGTACTCATCGCTGTCATTGCTGTCAGGATACTCACCTGTAACTATGCTTCCAACGTTCTTAAAGCCTGCATCTCCCTGATGCTGCTCAAGATACTTCCATGCCTTCTGAGCTGCAGCAAGACATGAATCTGCAAATGCTGCATCGTACTTTCTGTATACAACTGAAGCCTTTGCCATAACAGCCGCAAAATCGCCTGTTGCTGTGTTGGATATAGGTGAGAGTATCATCTGTGCAGTCTCCTCAACAGCAGCCACCATCTCAGGGAACACCTCTCCGGTAACCTTGTGATAAACTCCGCCGCTGGTCTCATCCTGCATCTTGAGCATCCAGTCAAGCTCGTATCTGACCTCATCCAGAACGTCAGGAACACCGTTGCCGCTCTCAGGTATTCCGATAGCGTCGTCCTTTGCCGCATACTCTGAATCCTCATATGTAAGGAGCAGATCCTGTACCGCCTTTGCGCCCGGAACAACATATCTTCCGTAGTCTCCGGCATCATGCCATCCGCCGGTCACATCCTTTGCAACATCTGAGCCGTACACTATGGCAGTTCCCGTGTGACATGCAGCGTGTGCAAAATCACCGGCTATGGCTGAATCAAGCTCTGTTCCACATCTCTGGTCATAGAACATGAGCACTGACGCCTTGTATATATCGTCATACACGCCATCCCCAACAGGGAACTCGTATGATTCTGCTCCGGTGTCGAGAACTATCTTGTATGTACCCTGATCCTTGACATCAGAGAAATCTATAACCGCACATTTGTCGCCCACAGCAGGATCGTAATCCCAGCCAGATACGTCACCCTTGCTGACTACCTTGTCATCAGCGACGCTCTTTACCTCGTAGCTCTTGGCGTCTCTGTCAGTCACTGTGGCAAGCTTCTTCGCATCCTTGCCGTAACCCATCTGGTTGATGCCAACCAGCTTTGGATCAGGAATACCCTCAACGCTCTGTGCGCTTGAGGCGTCAACTACAGTGAGCTTGATATTGTCAAAGTATACCTTGTGAGGCACGCTGTCATCACCAACGCCCTCGAAATGTCCCAGATTCATACACATTCTAGGTGCCGGATCCGATGCCTCACTCATGGTGAACTGGTTGGATATGTGCTGTGTCTCAGTGCCTATCGTTATGTCATCCATCACATAAGCGTGGTAATCACCGCCATTTATCTGAAGTCTGTACTGAATTCCTCTCTCAATGGTGCTGTGCACGTCAAATGACAGCTCATACACACAGTCCTGGTTGAGCTCAAATCCGTCATAGTATATCTGGTTCGCATAATCCAGGCTTCCTGTTCCGGTTATATCCAGACACAGTTCTCCGTTCTCTGCTCCGAGTACGGCCTGTCCGCCATTTGAATATGTATGGCACTCGTCCGTGTCATTGTCATCAAAGTTCAGGTCTATCAGGACATCCCCTGCCTTGACCTCTGTCTTCTCCTGTTCAGCCTCCTCCGAAGCAGCCTCCTCTGTCTTCTCCTCCGAGGTCGCAGCCTCGCTGGTCTCCGCCTGGCTTGTCGCCTCTGTCACATCGTCCTTGCCCTGACCTCCGCAGCCAGCCAGCATGGACATACCCATAGCCGCAGCCATCGCAATGGCCAGTACCTTCTTCATCTTTGCCATGTTAACCCTCCATAAACCTTATAATCTCCTGAAACGCCATATGTCCCCCAAAGATATCCAGTGCACTCCCTATGGTCACGTCTATCCTGTTCCTTCCGAGACTTCTGAGCTGTTCCAGATCGTCAAATGATGCCACACCTCCGGCATATGTCATCGGCAGCTTTCCCCATCTTCCAAGCATGTCCGCAACATGGGTCTCTATGCCTGACGCCTTGCCCTCCACATCCACCGCATGAACGAGATACTCGTCGCAGTATTCTGAGAGCCGGTCAAGCGTTGCCTCCTCCACCTTTACATTTGTAAATTTCTGCCATCTGTCAGTGACAATATAATACTCTCCGTCCCTCTTCCGGCAGGACAGATCCAACACTAGATGCTCTCTGCCCACAGCCTTCTCAAGTGCCTTCAGGTTGTCGTAGTTGATCTCTCCATCCCTGAACACAAATGATGTGGCTATGACATGTGACGCACCCATATCTATGAACCGCTGTGCATTGTCAGCATTTATTCCCCCGCCTATCTGCAGTCCTCCCGGATATGCAGCCAGAGCGAGCTGTGCCTGTCTTACATCGGCGTCATAGTATTCGCTGGACGCAGGATTGAGAAGTATGATATGACCACCCTTAAGTCCATAGCTTTTGTACAGTTCAGCAAAGAAGTCTCCGTCCTTCTGTGATACAAAGTTTTCATCTGCTCTGTCACCCTCATCACAGAGACTGCCTCCAACTATCTGCTTTACCTGTCCATTGTGTATGTCTATGCATGGTCTGAATCTCATATCGTCTGTCTCCTGTCGCTTTTGTCACCTTTTGGTGTAAATTTTGCTCATATAACTGCTATTTTATCATACAAAATACAAATATGACACAATAAATGGATTAACCAGGCAAAACTTTATTTGATTACATGGGCCAAAGGCTTTACAATAGATACAATTATGTGCTTTATGGAAAGGATGGGGAACAACTTATGAATTACTCACTAAAAGCCGAACTGGACAACTGCTATTCCTATGCCGATTCGCTGGACAACGACGGCTACGGTGCGCGCCAGAAGACAGGACTCAAGACAAGAGAGATGCTTCAGTTTGACCTGCTTCAGTTTCTTGCATATCTGTCCAGCTCCGACCAGGCAGAACTTACCCTGGAGATAAAATTTGTCCGCGAATACCTGAACCAGCACTTTACAACAGACAAATTCCGCACATTCAAATATGAGAGAACAACCGGGGATTTTGCCGTGACACCACCTAGATCCCTTACATATTTTGTACAGGGCGATCTGGCCCGGGCAAAGGTAAATCCCAGATCAGTATACCGTTCCAGAGATTACGTCAGAATGTTCAAGCTCATGGGTCAGGAATTCATCGCCTGCAACAACATGACTGACGACAACGAGATAGCAAGGCTCACAGGCTACTGCCTCATGCTCGACAAATATCTCAAGTCCATGAACCTGTACGCCATAGATCCAAGCCCACTGCTCGACAAGTACAACGCACTCCCAAAGAGTGCTTCCCCAGTCTCACAGACTCCGGCTAAGTCGACAGCTTCCGAAAGGGCTGAACCCGTCAAGGATGTGGACACTCTTCTCGAGGAACTGAATTCCATGACCGGTCTCGAGAGCGTGAAGAAGGACATCACCAACCTCGTAAACCTTCTGAAGATCAAGAAGCTCCGCGAGGAAAACGGCATGAAACAACCGTCCGTATCTCTCCACCTTGTATTCTCCGGCAATCCGGGAACAGGAAAGACCACGGTGGCAAGACTTCTTGCAAATATCTACAAGGGTCTGGGCATACTGTCAAGAGGACAGCTTGTCGAGGTCGACAGAGGCGGACTTGTTGTGGGATATATTGGTCAGACAGCCGTCAAGACAACCGAGGTCATAGAATCAGCCCTCGGCGGGATCTTATTTATAGATGAGGCTTATACTCTCACCGCAGGCAAGGGTGAGAATGATTTCGGCCAGGAGGCAGTGGACACGCTGCTCAAAGCTATGGAGGATCACAGAGATGATCTCATAGTCATAGTTGCCGGCTACCCGGATCTCATGGAACGGTTCCTGAGCTCCAACCCGGGACTTCGTTCCAGATTCAACAAATTCATCACATTTGAGGATTACACCGGGGACGAGCTTATGTCCATCTTCGAGAGCATGTGTTCCAAGCAGGAATACAAGCTGGACGATGATGCCCGCGCATACGCCTCAGAATACTGGCACGACAAAGCCGCACATCACGACGATACATTTGCCAACGCCCGTGAAGTCCGTAACTTTATGGAATCCGCCATATCCAGGCAGGCCACTAGAATAGTTTCCATGGACAACATTGACGTAGCCACACTTGAGACCCTTACAAAGGAAGATCTGATGGCTTAGGCTTGTAATATTTTTTGGATAAAGAAAGAGAGGTATTTTATTTTGAACAGATCATTATCGACAGATAATCCTATCATGAATTTTCTAACCATAGTGTGCGATATAGTAATATTGCATTTTCTGTGGCTGCTGACTTCCTTGCCAATCCTCACGATAGGTGCATCGACCACAGCACTCTACTACACCACCATGAAATGCATCAGAAACGGTCAGGGCGGCGTGGTCAAGCTGTTCTTCAAGAGCTTCAGGGAGAATTTCAAACAGGCCACAGGGATAGGAGTTCTGGCTCTGCTTGCCGGTGTCCTGTGTGCATTTGACATGTGGTTCGCCGTGAGCAGGAACATCAAGAGTATGCTGGTCATATTCACCATCATGTCACTTATCTACCTGTTCACTGTACTGTATGTATTCCCACTTCAGGCGCAGTTTGAGAACACAGTCAAAGCGACCATCAAGAACGCATTCCTCATGTCCATCAAGAATCTTCCATGGACACTTCTCATGGTTGCGATAACGGCAGCGATCGCAGCGGGATGCTATTTCAGCTCCACCGTGCTCGGTCTTATGCTCATATGTGTCGCAGGACTTCACGCTTATCTGTGCTCACTGGTATTTGTACACATCTTCAACGAGTACATGCCGGAGGAGGAAGAGAAGAGCGACGAGGACTTCCACATAGTTGACGATACAGACGAGGACTAACACCCCTTGCCAACACATACAGATGAATAATATACATGGCGTGCGCCGGCTTTCTTCAGAAGGCCGGCGCACACGTCTATGGTGACACCGGTTGTATATATGTCAT
>OLPU01002585.1_pt1 | contig 11882 bp, 8 predicted proteins | sample 1673111 | NCBI WGS metagenome assembly OLPU01 (sample SAMEA3136755, study PRJEB25190) | human gut metagenome | reverse complement strand
ATACTGTAGACGGCAATTTCACAGATGAATGGCTGAAGAATATTTCAGACGTCATCGGCGACAGAAAGCCATCTTATCTGATTGTTCAGCATATGGAACCTGACCACTCTGCCAACGTTGCCAACTTCCTGGATCTTTACAAGGATGCCAAAGTTGTCGCTACAGCCAAGGCTTTTGTGATGATGAAGCAGTTCTTCGGCACAGACTATCCGGAGAGACAGATTGTTGTCAAGGAAGGCGATACGCTTTCTCTTGGTACACACACTCTGACATTTGTTCTTGCACCAATGGTTCACTGGCCGGAAGTTATGGTGACCTACGACAGCAAGGATAAGGTTCTTTTCTCAGCAGATGCCTTCGGCAAGTTCGGTGCCCTTGATGTCGAAGAAGACTGGGCATGTGAAGCCCGCCGTTACTATTTCGGTATCGTCGGCAAATACGGTGTTCAGGCTCAGGCGCTCCTGAAGAAGGCAGCCGGTCTTGATATCCAGACCATCTGTGCACTCCATGGCCCAATCCTCAAAGAGAATCTTGGCTATTATCTTGATCTCTACAATACATGGTCCAGCTACGGTGTTGAGAGCGAAGGCGTTGTCATCGCTTACACATCTGTTTACGGCAATACTAAGAAAGCCGTTGAGCTCCTTGCAGATAAACTGACTGCCCTTGGATGCCCGAAAGTCACAGTTACTGACCTTGCCCGTGATGACATGGCCGAAGCTGTCGAAGATGCTTTCCGCTACGGCAAGCTCGTTCTGGCTACAACCACTTACAATGGTGATATCTTCCCATTCATGAAGACATTCATCGAACACCTGACAGAACGCGGCTACAGAAACAGAACGATCGGTCTCATTGAGAACGGCTCATGGGCACCTACCGCAGCCAAAACCATGCTGAAAATGTTTGAAGGCAGCAAGAATCTGACATTTACAGACACAACAGTCACCATCAAATCCGCTGTCAACACTGAGAATGAAGCACAGATTGCGGCACTGGCTGAAGAACTCTGCAAATAAAACTCATAGATGCCATAGATATCCTGAATAGCAATTCCGGGATATCTATGGCATCCTCTATCTACCCATTATTTTTTCTACAAAGGTGTAACTTTATGATTCAACTTAATCCACGCGTCAACAATCCGGCAGTTGGCACATTTTATGTGTTGCTTTCTGCCATTTTTTTCAGCCTTGGCGGCTTTATGATCAAAATCGTTCCATGGCAGTCTCTGTCTGTCAGCGGCGTACGAAGCATCTTCGCCCTGATCACACTGCTGCTCTACATGAAGCTGATCCATCATCCTTTTCGGCTGAACCCATCCGTTATTTTCGGCGGCATCTGCTCAGCTTCCATGAGCATCACATTTGTCTGTGCCACCAAAATGACATCCGCCGCCAATGCCATCATCCTGCAATTCACACATCCGGTTTTTCTGATTCTTATCCTCTGGATCTTCTATCATAAACGGCCGGATAAAAGGGCTATCCTTACATGCATCATTGCATTAATCGGTATTGTATGCTTTTTCTTTGATAAGATCACCTCCGGTGGCATGCTCGGCAATCTTCTTGCCATTATCTCCGGCCTGTCCTATGCCATTATGTTTCAGATGAAGAAAATGAAGGGCGGCGATTTCGAATCTTCCCTTGTCATCAGCTATATTCTGGCCTTCATCATCGGCCTTCCGACTGCTATGCACGAAACCATCCATACACCATCCATATGGCTGGTGATTGTACTTCTTGGCGCTGTACAGACCGGTCTGGCCACCATCTGTCTGTCCCGGGGACTGGATGCCGTTTCTCCGGTAACAGCTGCATTGACCTCAGGCATTGAACCGATTCTCAACCCGGTATTGGCGGCCATTATCTGCGGCGAAACCATCGGACCTATGTCCATTGCAGGCGGCGTTCTTGTCATCGGTTCCGTGCTGGCCTACAGCCTCAGCCAGATTAAGCGTCCTGTCTCTGCCGGTTAACATTCAAAAACCAGGCACCGATTTGGAGCAATTTTGAATTCGCAGCTGATATATGTCGCATCGTGTACAATCAAACACAGTAAAAAAGAGTGAGCCTCAGCACACTCTTTTTTTGTATATGTAAACAAAATAAATGATTTCTGCAATGGCTGTGATCCCCCATGAAAATATATAAAGGGAATACAGAGATAATATGGTATGAAAATACGCAAAAACTGTATAAATCCAGACAACTCTGAATACGCAGGAACCTATGATAACGATCACCATCGGTATCATACTCTTTCCCAAAGCTCTGGAAGCCATGATGGTACAGTCCATAAAAGCAGAAAATCCATAGCAGACACCCATAATGGACAATCGGATCATCCCCGACTCAATGACATCTGCATCTGTCGAGAACAATGAGAGGAATTGATGGCCAAATAAAACAAGTCCCAATCCCATGATCATACCGATACCAAAGGAATATGCCAGGCTGATGAGATAGCTGTTCCTGACACGCTTCCTGTTGCCGGCACCGAAATTCTGTCCCATAAAACTACCGCAGGCCGTATAGAAGGCCGTCATCACATCATACACCAACGCATCGGCATTGGCCGCAGCCGCATTGCCAGCCACCATGGTGGCATCAAAGGAATTCACGCCCGCCTGTACAAACAGATTCGCGATCTGGAAGATCGCATTCTGAAGTCCTGCCGGAATACCGATTCTGATAATATTCACAGTCTTGTTTCTGTTCAGACGCAGCTCCGATCGGTGCAGTCCATAAATATCCCCGCTTCTGAAAAGTGCAACGCTGATCATCGCAGCCGACAAATACTGTGAAATAATACTGGACACAGCCACGCCGGCCACATCCATCTTACAGACGATCACAAAAAAGAGATTCAAAATAATATTCACAACACCCGCCATGGAAAGATACTTCAGCGGTCGTTTCGTATCCCCCGCCGCACTGAAAACGGCATTACCAAAATTATAAACAGCCAGCGCCGGCATCCCCAGAAAATAAATCCGTATATACAGCACCGCCCCATCGATCAATTCCGGCTTCGTGTTCAAAAGTTCCAGAATACCTTTTGAAAATATTGCTCCAATAAGCAGCAGGGTCAATCCTGTCAGAATACTGAACAGGAAAGCCGAATGTACAGTTTCCCGAACTCCTTTCCTGTCTCCGGAGCCAAGATACAATGCAGTCAAAACATTAATGCCTCCCGAAACCCCGATCAGAAAACTCGTAAACATCGTCACAAGAATCGTTGTCGATCCAACTGATCCCAGGGCTGATGCCCCCGCAAAACGCCCGACAACGGCAATATCCGCCACATTAAAAAGCACCTGCAAAAGATTCGATACAATAAGTGGTGCACTGAAAAATAAAATCTTCCTGGCTAAAGGTCCTTTTGTCAGATCCTGATTATCTCGTGCCATTTTCTACCTCCCCCATAAACTCCAATCATTATACAGCCTTTTCGGACAAAAATCCACCAGATTTTCCCATAATTTTTTATGACTATTCATTTTGATAGTTTATCGTTTTTGTGCTAAAAGACTTGTGAAAAAATAACATAAATGTTATATTTATATTTGATGTTGTTATCAATACTATATAAGGAAGTGACAAAATGTTACAAATAGAACATTTATCCTTTGATGTCCGGGATGATGGCCGTCAGGCAGAGATCCTCTCCGACATCAGTTTTAATGTTGCCGATGGCGAAATGCTTGTCATCACAGGCCCAAACGGCGGCGGCAAATCCACACTTGCCAAGCTGCTCATGGGTATCAATGAAGCCACTTCAGGCAGAATTATTTTAAACGGAGAAGACATTACAGACCTCTCCATCAATGAACGTGCCCAGGCTGGCATCGGATTCGCTTTCCAGCAGCCGCCGCGTTTTAAAGGCATGACCGTCCGCCGCCTTCTGAATCTTGCAGCAGGAAGAACCCTCAGCGAGAACGAATGCTGCGGTTTTCTCAGCAGTGTCGGTCTCTGTGCCCAGGAATATATTGACAGAGAAGCCGACGCTACTCTTTCCGGCGGTGAAATGAAACGTATCGAAATTGCAACGGTTCTTGCCAAACAGCATGCGCTTTGCATTTTTGATGAACCGGAAGCCGGCATTGACCTCTGGAGCTTTTCTATGCTGATCAAGAAGTTTGAACAGATTCACAAGGAGAAGAAAGAGAGTCTGATCCTTATCTCCCATCAGGAACGTATTATCCGTATGGCGGACAGGATCATGGTCATCTCCGACGGCAAGATTGACCGAATCGGGCCTGCCGAAGAGATTCTTCCGACACTCTTAGACACATCCTCCCAGGAGGCCTGCTGTTATGGTCAGCAGAAAGGAGGCGATTACTGTGAAGCTTAATCAGGTAACAGAAGATGTATTAAAGGTGATTGATTCCTATGGCTTCAAACAGGAAGGCGCCTACAATCTCCGATTAAACGGTATGGCTGTCTGTCATGGTGACAGCCGCCATATTGCTATTGTGAAGAAAACCGACCTTCCGGGCATCGATATCCGAATCAGCAGTGAAGCACAGAATGAACAGGTGCATATTCCTGTTGTTATGTCCGAACCCGGTCTTGATGTTGTTTACAACGATTTCTATGTAGAAGACGGCGCGGATGTCACCATCGTTGCCGGCTGCGGTATCCACGGTGAAGGATGCAGCGAAACACGTCACGATGGTATTCATACTTTCCATGTCGGCAAAAATGCCAATGTGAAGTATGTCGAGAACCACTACGCTGAAGGAAACGGCACCGGCGGCAAGATTCTCAACCCGGTAACGAAGATTTATGTGGGTGAGAATTCTGTTTTCACCCTGGAGACCACCCAGATCAAAGGTGTTGACTCTACCAAGCGTGAAACCTTCGTTGAACTCGGACCAAATGCCAAACTTTATGTCACAGAGAAACTGATGACCCATGACGCTCAGCATGCTATTTCCAACATGGAGGTGAAGTTGAACGGTGAAGGCAGCTCTGCCCGTATTATTTCCCGTTCTGTTGCCAAAGGCACATCCAATCAGATCTTCCATCCGAAGGCTATCGGCAACAATGCCTGTCATGCACATGTCCAGTGTGACTCCATCATTATGGACAAGGCATCCATCAGCTCTATTCCTGAGATCAATGCCAACCATATCGATGCACAGATCATCCATGAAGCGGCTATTGGCCGTATTAACGACGAACAGCTGATCAAACTCCGTACATTCGGTATGACAGAAGAAGAAGCTGAAGCGGTGATCATTGAGAACTTCCTCAATTAATGACCTGCTATTCAGGCTGCATCTTTATATTTCAGTTTTTAGAATTGTAGCTAACAAAGCTTTTAAATAACAAAACCGGTATTCAGCTGATGGCTGAATACCGGTTTTGTTATTTTTAGTTATTTGCTTGATCACCGCGCTTTGCGCTGTATTATTTGATTGTCTTCTTCTCCGTTTTGACAGCCTTGTCAACAACCTGCTTGGCCGAATCCGCAATCTCTGCTGTCTCAACCGCTGTCTCTTTCTGCTGCTTCTGACTGTCTGTTTCCGCAATGGATTCTGCCGCTTCTGTTTCTTCAACAGCTGCGTTCTGTGCATCCTCCCCTGAAGTCTCTATATCCTTCTTCTCCAGAACAACCTTTGTACCGCTGACAATATCCTTCATCGGGTCCATACGCTGCAGTTCACTGCTTGTTCCGTTGCCCTCAAGATATAACAATGGATTGACAGCCACACCATTCTCCTCGACCTGGAAATGCAGATGATTACCTGTGGAACGGCCTGTTGTACCGCTCAGACCAATCTGCTGTCCCTTCTCAACATGATCGCCGACTTTGACATAAATCTCAGAATGATGCATGTATTTCGTCACCAGGCCATTACCATGGTCGATGGTGATCAGATTACCTGCAGACCCCGAATAACCTGCAAAGATAACGGTTCCGCTTTCTGCTGCATACGTCGGGATATTCTCACTGCCTGTACCAAGATCAAGCCCCTTATGGAATTTATTGTCAAACTCTCTGAATCCGAAGTTGCTTGTCACAACCGCACCCGGACAAGGATCTGCAAATCTGCCGATCATCGCTGAAAAATCCTTCAGTGTCATATCATCCAGACGATACAGATCATACAGTTCCATCAGCTTGATCAAGCTCTTGCCATAATTCAGATCTGTTGCCCAGCGCTGTCCAATACGCATCGCAAAGGTATTGGCATCATTGACACCGCTGATCAGATCACCGTAACCATTCTGAAGAACCTTGCATCTGTCCTCAATGGCTTCACTGTATGTATTGTACGCACGGAATGCAGATGTTGTAGAATAAATCTTTCCATCCTTCGTCATCTCAGATGTACGCATTGAGACACTCCCTGCAGTACCTGAACCTTTAATGCCGAATAAGTTACAGTAACCGTAGGCCAGTCCTGAAAGTCCCTGTCCTTTATTGCCGCCCGGTCCGTATGTACCATAACCGGATTCCTGTATGATCTGGGCAATTGTAACAGAAGCCGGATAACCGTATGCATCCTGGCTCTTTAATGCTCCGACAATCATCTCCTGAGTAATAAATGACGGCAGACCCTTAATCGGAACATCTACATTATACTGTACTCTATCACCAATCTTCTTGAAAACACCGGATGCCTTGTAGGAAACATCCTGCTGAGTATTGCTGCCTGTCTCTGCAGTTGTCTGAGACTCCGTTGCTTTTGAATCTGTCGATGCCGAAGCATTATCTGATGAAGACCCAGGTGTCGTTGTCTCCGATGACGCAGTCTCCGACTGAGATTCTGATTCTGTTTCGGATCCTGTCTCTGTTGTTCCTGTCTCTGTTGTACCGGTTTCAGTATCTGTTGCCCCTGTCTGGGATTCTGTCTCTGATTCCCCTGTTCCTGTCTGGGACTCTGTCTCAGTCTCAGAAGCTGATGTCTCTGAAGCCTTTGTCTCAGTCTCCGGTGCCTTTGTCTCGGTATCCGACGCTTTTGTCTCGGTCTCCGGTGCCTTTGTCTCAGTCTCAGTCTCAGTCTCTGTCGTATCAGGGATCTCAGCACCTGTCTCCGGGTCTACCTTGCTGCCGCTGGCATTATATAAATAACCGGATGTCTCACTGTAAGTCAATTCACCATTCGCCAGCATACCTGCTACCTTGTCTGATACACGTTCATAAACACCATTTATGTCTTTCGCTTCTGTATCACTATATGCTGCCTGCGATGCCGTGGACGCTTCGTCCGCATATACTGCCATCGGCTGGGCTGCAAGCATAGCAGCAACTAAAACACTTGCTGTATACTTCTTCCATGTGCATTTCTTCAATTCTATTCAGTCTCCTTTTCTAATCACTTTGTTGTCACGCATTGCATTCTGTTCCCACATTAGTTAGAAACGACCACTATTTATTATACTCTTTTTTTGCCGTTTCTGTCAAGTTCTTTAGTAAGTTGTGACTAACTTTTTTCTTTCTGTAAAAAATCTCCTGCCATGATTTCCTTTCTTATACTACATCATGTCTATTATAACTCGTTTTTCCATCATATGCACCCAACAATTATCGCAATTTGTTTATTTGATATGTCGTTTATTGCGGGTATTCTGTATACAATTTAGTACAAAGAATCTTCTTGACAATTTTTCAAAAAGGTCTATAATCTGTAATTGTTTCAAGAACAAACAACAAAAGCAACGATCAGGACACGATTTTCTTAGTCCGGTATTCTTTCAGAGAGCTGACGGTTGGTGTGAGTCAGCAGATACTTAAGAGAATTATCCCCTGTGAGCTTTTCGGACGAAACAGATTCATTAGTCCGAAACGGATTCTCACCGTTACAGGAGAGCATGTTCACCGATGATAGAGAGAATCGGGGACGTGGCAGAGTGATCGATTGAAAAACCGATAATAGAAGTGGTAACGCGGAGTCATAGGCTTCGTCTTCTGAAAAACCCGAAAGGGCACAGAAGACGGAGCTTTTTTTATGATTTATTCGTTCAAATTCAAAAGATTTTGTCAGGCATGCAGGCAATTTGATCTTTTGAACTTCAAAGCCGAATCACCTGCCAACTGGTATTCACGACCATTCATCACCGACGTGTCAGACACCCGGTTTTGAATCGTCACTACATTTTACTTAAGAGGAGGCACATTATTATGAATACTTTAGTTATTGTTCTGATAGCAGCCGTTTGTCTGGTTGCTGGTTATTGTTTATATGGCCGCTGGCTGGCCAACAAATGGGGCATCGACTCGAATGCAAAGACACCTGCTGTCCGCAAAAACGACGGACAGGATTATGTTCCGGCAGATGGTCTGACAGTCTTTGCCCATCAGTTCTCATCCATCGCCGGTGCAGGCCCTGTCACCGGTGCTATTCAGGCCGCTGTCTTCGGTTGGGTTCCTGTTCTTCTCTGGATCCTGATCGGCGGTATCTTCTTTGGTGCCGTTACAGACTTTGGTGCATTATATGCCAGTGTCAAAAATGACGGTAAGTCCATGGGACTTCTGATTGAAAAATACATCGGCAAAACCGGTAAGAAGTTATTTCTTCTGTTCTGCTGGCTCTTTACACTGATTGTTATCGCAGCCTTTGCGGATATGGTAGATGGTACATTTAACGCCTATACTGTCACTGAAGCAGGTGTCACACAGTTATCCGACGCCGCCAATGTCAATGGTGCTGCCGGAAGCATTTCTCTTCTGTTTATCGTATTTTCCGCTGTATTCGGTCTCATCCAGAAGAAAGCAAACTTTAAAGGCTGGAAGGAAGTTGTTCTTGGTCTTGTATGTATGTTTGCAGCATTTGTTATCGGCATGAACTTCCCGCTGATCGCATCCAAAACAATCTGGTCTTACATCGTTTTTGCTTACATCTTCCTGGCCGCTGTTCTGCCAATCTGGCTTCTGATGCAGCCTAGAGATTACATGACAACCTTTATGTTTGCAGGCATGATCATCGCCGCTGTTGTTGGTCTGTTTGCTGCACATCCTACAATGAACCTGCCAATGTTTACCGGTTTCCACAATGAAAAATCCGGTGACATGTTCCCAATCCTTTTTGTAACTGTTGCCTGCGGTGCTGTATCCGGTTTTCACAGCCTGGTATCTTCCGGTACATCCTCTAAGACAATCTCCAACGAAAAGGATATGCAGAAAGTCGGCTACGGCGCTATGGTACTTGAAAGTCTTCTGGCCGTTCTGGCTCTGTGTGTTGCAGGTGCCGCTGCTTCTGCTGATGGTACAGCTGCCACAGGCACGCCATTCGCCATCTTCTCATCAGGCGTTGCCGGTTTCCTTGAAATGTTCGGTATCCCTGTTTACGTTGCCCAGTGCTTCATGACAATGTGTGTATCAGCCCTTGCATTTACAACCCTTGACTCAGTTGCACGTATCGGACGTATGTCATTCCAGGAGCTCTTCATGGGAGACACAACAGATACATCCAAGATGCCTGTATGGCAGAAGATACTTACAAACAAGTATTTTGCAACAGTTATAACACTGTTCTTTGGTTATCTTCTCTGCAAGGGTGGATATTCAAATGTATGGCCACTCTTCGGATCAGCAAACCAGATGCTTGCAGCCCTTGTACTTATAGGCGTAGCAGTATTCCTCAAGGCAACAAACAGAAAGCACGCAATGCTCTACCCACCTATGCTGATAATGCTTGCTGTTACATTTACAGCTATCGTGTTCAATGTAATAGGCAATGTACAGAAGTTCCAGGCTGGAACAGCAACATTCCTTGTAGAGGGACTTCAGCTTATAGTAGCAGTATTCCTTATCGTGCTTGGTATCATCGTGGCCATCACATGTATCAAGAAGCTTGTTCTTATGAAGAAGGAGAATGCTGAGAAGGCAGAGGCTTAAATGATGAGTGGGGGGAATCCCCGATAAAGATTTTAAATATAATAACTACCAAAAAATCAGGCAATTGGTGAAATACCGATTGTCTGATTTTTTATGTTTACATGGCATGGCTGTAACCAACATTAAGGATTGACAGGCTGAAGTCTTTGAAGGAAAATAATAGGGAAAATGAGGGATGTCATTCTCTTTGAAATCTTTGGACATCTGGAATAGTGGAGGAAATATAGGTATGATACAGGATATAGAACCACAGAGGTTTAATAATCAATATAGTAACAGGAGAGAACCAGAGGATCACGATATGGTTCTCTCTTTTTCTGAGAAAATGATATTTGCGAAAGTTATGGATGATGAGAACCTGCTTGGGTTTATGACGTATGGAGAACTGCAGAAAATAACCGGATGCGATAGGAAAATAGGGGATCTGGTTTATCTCTTTTCAATAGATGATACCGCATATTTTATGTGGAATGGAGATAACAGACTTGCTGCCCCGGGCTATGAATACCGAAGCATGTATAAGACAAGGGCTTGCTATCCGAAGACTGCGGTTCTTGCGGCGGCGACAGGCTGGCATCTGTCGCTTTGGTACAGGACCAACAGGTTCTGTGGTGCCTGTGGAGAGAGAACTGTTCATGATGAGAAAGAGAGGATGCTCAGATGTCCGTCATGCGGCAGGCTGATATTTCCAGTCATAGCTCCTGCTGTCATAGTGGGCGTGATCGACGGCGACAGGATCATACTTACCACATATGCGGGCAGGGAGTACAAGAGATATGCCCTGATAGCGGGATTTACCGAGATAGGGGAGAGCGCTGAGCAGACCGTCAGACGGGAGGTCATGGAGGAGGTCGGCATCAGCGTTAAGAATATCACTTATTACAAGTCACAGCCATGGGGCTATGACAGCAATCTTCTCATGGGTTATTTCTGTCAGGCAGACATACCGGAGGGCGGTGACGGACATCTGACCATAGACAGACAGGAGCTTGCAACCGGAGAGTGGGTGAACCGTGATGATATTCCAGACTATCCGGAGCACCTGAGTCTCACACATGAGATGATGGTATACTTTAAAGAGCACGGACAGGAAGTGTTTAAGTGACAAATAGAGCTAAGATGTAATATCCATTGAATATCCGGACGGGCAGCATAAGATTATTTAAGTTTTAAACGGTTGTGTAAATGTATGGAGTTATTGTATTATAGACAAATCAAGTATATGGATACTTGAGAAAAATATGGGAGAATGTTTCTTTATATAATAAGACATTAAAAATGGGATTATATCGAGAAAAAATGGGTAAATGGAATATGAAAAAGACAGGAATTGTGATATGTGTGCTTGCGGCACTGGTGGGACTTGTGGGATGTTCATCAGTGGTAAGCAGTGATAAAACAGATAGAACCAAATCGGGTATAGAGAGTCAAGGAAAGTTCAAGGTCAATAAGCCGGATGAGGAGTGGTTCAAGGAGACTGCCCTAGATGTGGCGGCTTCGGTGAACGAACTTGCAAATGATGAAGCTTATATAAAGATAATGGGCGGAAGTGACGAGGTTGCTGAAGTCGCAAGTGACTGGGGGGATAATATAGCCGACACAAGTGGCAAGATTGCAGTTGTGATAATCTCGGATAAAGCAGCAAAATTCATTATGGGGCAGACTGATGGTGAAACGTCCCTGTCCGATACGGCCAGAGACCGTGTTGAAAAAAATGCGTGCTTGGCATTTGGAAATTATGTGACCGCCAGCGCTGGGGGAGCGAGTGCATTGGCGGCCTCATCAATACTTAGGTATGATCAGGCGTATGTAGTAAGTGAACCGGTGCTGGATCAGGTGTGGGTGATCCCAGCTGGGGAGGAATGTGCACTGTGGATAGCCTATAGTAACTGTGGTGACGGAATAGTGAGCGTGAGTGGAAGTTACATGGCACTCCCTGATGGTCAGACTGTGGAGGCGGCTGTGATTATGACTGCCAGTGCCATACCCTGGACGAGCAGTTTAAGGTGGAGGATGTAATAGTATCT
>OLPU01002571.1_pt1 | contig 11908 bp, 9 predicted proteins | sample 1673111 | NCBI WGS metagenome assembly OLPU01 (sample SAMEA3136755, study PRJEB25190) | human gut metagenome | reverse complement strand
ATAAGATGAAAATCGAGGAACAGAAAAAGGCCATCCGCGCCGGGTACGATATGGATATTATCCCATCAGATCTCGCCACCTACGGCAATGAAGCGAAAAAGCTCTTGCAGGAGCTTCAGAGCCGGAATGAGCGTATGTTCCTTCTGACCTTTATCATCCTGAATACCGCAGGCTCCATGCAGCAGCTCAAAAACAACGTATTTCAGGCCAATTCCATTGCACAGAAGTACAACTGCCAGTTGACAACATTGGACTTCCGGCAGGAAGAAGGGCTGATGAGCAGTCTCCCGCTGGGGCTGAATGAGATCACCATCCAGCGCGGACTTACGACCTCCAGCGTCGCTATCTTTGTGCCGTTCACCACACAGGAATTGTTCCAGACGGGCAAAGAAGCGCTGTACTGCGGCATCAATGCCCTGAGCAATAACCTCATCATGGTAGACAGAAAGCTCCTGAAGAATCCGAACGGCCTGATTTTGGGCACGCCCGGTTCCGGCAAGAGCTTCAGCGCCAAGCGCGAGATCGCAAACGTCTTTCTGGTGACGGACGACGATATCATCATCTGCGATCCGGAGGCGGAATACGGCCCACTGGTGGAGCATCTGCACGGACAGGTCATTAAAATCTCGCCCACCTCTACGGACTATATCAATCCCATGGACTTGAACCTCAACTATTCGGATGACGAGAACCCGCTGAGCCTGAAATCCGACTTTATTCTCAGCTTGTGTGAGCTGATTGTGGGTGGCAAGGACGGCCTCATGCCGGTGGAAAAAACCATCATCGACCGCTGCGTGCGGCTGGTCTATCGGAACTATCTCAACGACCCGCGCCCGGAGAACATGCCCATCCTCGGTGATCTCTATGAGGAACTGCGAAAGCAGGATGAAAAAGAAGCGCAGTATATCGCAACGGCGCTGGAAATCTACGTCACCGGCTCCCTTAATGTTTTTAACCACCAGACCAATGTTGATGTTCACAGCCGTGTGGTGGCGTATGACATTAAAGAATTGGGCAAGCAGCTCAAGAAAATCGGCATGTTGATCGTCCAGGATCAGGTATGGAACAGGGTGACGGTCAACCGTGAGGCGCACAAATCCACCCGCTACTACATCGACGAGATGCATTTGCTTCTCAAAGAGGAACAGACGGCAAGCTATACCATCGAGATTTGGAAGAGATTTAGAAAATGGGGCGGGATGCCCACCGGAATCACACAAAACGTCAAAGACCTGCTCTCTTCCAGAGAAGTGGAGAACATCTTTGGTGCGACACGTTGACGCACAAACATCGCTCTATGAGGGTAACACTTCATAGACTTATGGCCATGCGATGCTAAAAACGTCGGGCTTATTCCGTAAGGGATAAGCAACAACTGATAACTCGAAAGGTAGAATGACGGGGTAACGCCCTGAAATGCCTTCTCTGATACTTCGACCGGCTCCGGCTGTAAAGGCAGGGGTCTGGAGCTCGATAAAGTCGGCGGAAGTCTGTCGTAACAGCGTGGCAACACGGCTGACGAAAGTGCGGTAGAGGTACTGTATGCAGATGACACGCCGGGAGTCTACAAAATATCTATGGTGAGAATTGTCCACGACGGACTGACGAAAACCGCGAATGTACGGGTCTAGATGTTTACCGTATAGAAATGTACGGACACTTAAATGTGGGTCAGTGCGGTGGAGTAAGAATCGAAAATATGAAACTCCGTATTGTGTTACAGGCACAGTCAAGCTGACAGGACTATAGCGGACACCTAAGGATATATGCACAGATAGAGTTATCGGAACGTGGAAAGGTACAGAGTTGCACATTTGCAATATGCGGACGAATCATATAAGCCGCTTAATCTGTGCCGAAAAGCGAAGCTCGAACCTATGACAGCCCAACGAAAAAGGCGGGCTTGAGGAATGGGCTTTAGTCGGTTAGAAACTATTGTTGTCATTCAATCTAATAAGGATTACGAGTATGACAAAAAGGGACACTTTCCCCAGAAAGGAGAGTGATGCCTTATGACCAAGAAAAAGGAAAAACAACTGCTATGTGAGGATAATCTGCGGCACAATGAGTATTACGGAATGCAGAGCACCATTGATAATCTCTACCAAGCGAGTGCAAACGGAGAAGTGTTTACAGACTTAATGTCCGTTATACTTCAAAGAGAAAATATTTTGCTTGCGTACAGAAATATCAAGAAGAATGCAGGAAGTAAGACAAGCGGAACAGACAACCTCACAATCGAGGACATCGGAAAATGTACCCCCGATGAAGTGGTCGAAAAAGTAAGATTTATTGTAGATGGAAGCAAACACGGGTATCGCCCCAAACCAGTAAGGCGCAAGGAGATACCGAAGCCATACGACCCCAGCAAGACAAGGCCCTTGGGTATCCCTTGTATATGGGACAGGCTTGTTCAACAATGTATCAAGCAGGTAATGGAACCTGTTTGTGAAGCTAAGTTCAGCAACAACAGCTACGGATTCAGGCCGAATCATTCGGTAGAAAATGCAATAGCAAGAAGTTATCAGCTATTACAGCATGCAAATCTCCACTATGTTATTGAATTTGATATAAAGGGATTCTTTGACAATGTGAACCATGCCAAGCTGATACGTCAGATTTGGGCTATGGGGATTCATGATAAGAAACTGATCTTTCTTATAAAGAGAATACTCAAAGCGCCTATCAGACTTGAGGACGGAACTACCGTTACGCCCGACAAAGGAACACCGCAGGGAGGAATTATTTCGCCCCTCTTGGCTAACATCGTACTCAACGAATTAGACCATTGGGTAGAGAGTCAATGGCAATGGTGTCCTATATGCAAGAGGAACGCCAGACCCGAAAATGGCTACCGGCAGGCAAAGAAATCCAATCTGAAAGAGATGTTCATTGTCCGTTATGCTGATGATTTTCGCATCTTCTGTAGAACAAAGGACGTTGCTGAGCGTACCAAATGTGCAGTCACTCTCTGGCTGAAAGAACGGCTGAAACTGGAAATTTCAGAAAAGAAAACAAGGATAGTCAACGTGAGAAATCATTATTCTGAGTTCCTTGGTTTCAAAATGAAAGTACACAGAAAAGGCGATAAACTCGTGGTTATGTCGCATATCGCTGATAAGAATCTGGAGCACAAGAGGGAGAAGCTGAAAGAACAGGCAAAAAGAATCGTCCACCCCCGCAAGATATACGGGGAACAGGGCGAAATCAGATTGTACAACAGTATGGTAACAGGGATGCAGAATTATTATTGCATTGCTACGCACGTCAATCATGATTGCGCGTCCCTTAATCGCACGATCATGACTTTGCTGACAAACAGGCTTAGCACCCGTACAGGCAACCGCCTCGTTAAAAAAGGCAGGGAGCTGACTGCGTTTGAAAAAGCCCGGTTTGGTAAATCCAAAATGATACGGTATGTTGCTGGTACGAACGAACCTATATATCCGATAGGTTATACACAGCACAAAAATCCACTTTTTCGTAAGAAAAGCTGGAATTACTATACACCCGAAGGACGGGAAGGTATTCACGATTGTTTGAGAATCAATGTCTCAATGATGTTGGCTCTCATGCGGATGCCAACCTATTCCAATAGTGCCGAATATGCAGACAACCGTATCTCCCTCTTTTCGGCACAATGGGGCAAATGTGCAGTTACTGGTGATGAGTTCTCTCACATCGGAGAAATTCACTGCCACCATAAGCTGCCACGGCATCTCGGCGGAGACGATTCTTATGGAAATCTCGTTCTGATTAAGGACGCTGTACACAAACTCATTCATGCGTCAAACACCGAGACAATTCACAAATATATGGATTTACTTCAGCTTGACAGCAAGCGACTGGCTAAAGTCAATAATCTGCGTCAGCTTGCTTCCATGCAGCCCATTTAATCTTACTCACAATTACAACAGTTGCAACACTTTTATAGGTTGATTGTTTAGACAACGAAAACTACTAACCGATGGAACGCCGTGTGCGGTGAAAGTCGCATGCACGGTGTGGAGTGGGGGAAAAGCCCGAGATTATATCAGAGGCTCACCTATCACTATAAAATTCGGACTATATCTATATGTTGAACCAAGCCAGCGGCGACAGGCAGATTCTCGCAAAACAGCTCAATATCTCCCCGCATCAGCTCTCGTATGTCACCCATTCCGGTGAAGGCGAGGGCCTTTTGTTTTACGGGAACATTATCCTGCCCTTCGTAGACCGTTTTCCCAAGGACACGGAGCTGTATCGGGTACTCACGACAAAGCCGCAGGAAGTATCTTCCTGACCGCAACAAGGAGGACAGACGAAACATGGATAACAAACTGATGACTTTTGAAAACGCGGCCTTTGGTAAAATCCGGACGCTTACCATTGATGGAGAGCCGTGGTTTGTAGCTGCTGACGTATGCAGGGCGCTGGAGATTGGGAATCCGAGCATGGCGGTTGAACGTCTGGACGATGATGAAAAGGGTATCAGTACTATTGATACCCTTGGCGGGAAACAGCGCATGGCAATCATCAACGAACCCGGGCTGTATTCGCTGGTGATCACCTCCCGCAAGCCGGAGGCAAAGGCGTTCAAGCGCTGGATCACCCATGAGGTCATTCCGACCATTCGCAAGTACGGCGGGTATATGACAAAATCCCTGTTGGAGCAGGTACTGGAGAATCCCAACCTGATCTATGAGTTTGCACGCCGGATGCTGGCAGAGCAGCAGAAAAACGAGCGGCTGCGGCAGGAGCTTGCCCACGCCAAGCCCAAGGCAGATTACTACGATGCGTTCATCCACCCGGAAAGCTGCACCAATATTCGCGCCACGGCAAAGGAATTGAAGGTGCCGGAAAAGATGTTCACCGCTTTCCTTATCCGCAAGCGCTACCTTTACCGCGCCCCTTCCGGCATTCTCATGCCCTACGCCAAAGCAGCGGACGACGGTCTGTTCTTCGTGAAAGATTACATCGCCGTCAATGGGCATCAGGGGGTGTACACGCTGGTGACGCCCAAGGGCAAGGCGCTGTTTCTTTCCATGCTGGGCGAGATCGCATAAATGAATCCATTTTTTATGAAGTGAGGTGGTGTTCTATGGCAAAACGCGCACCCAGGCTGCAATTTACCGAGGAAGAGCGTGCTTCCCCGGAGCTTGCGCCTGCCATCCAAAAAGCAGACAAGAAGATCACGAAGCTGGAAAAGGCAGAGGCAAAGATTCCAAAGAAAGAAGTAAAACAGCGTGTTGTGGATTCCGATGGGAAGATCACGACACGCCTTTCTTTTGAGGAAAAGAAGCCGCCCTCCAAGCTCAGCCACGCGGCGAAGGTTTCCGGTGACACGGTGCTGCACGGTGTTCACCGGAAAGTGCGGCAGAGCAATGACGGCGATAACGCTGGTGTGGACGCTGCCAATACGCTGACGGAAGATGCCGAGAGCGCTTATCAGGTGGGGCGTGAGATTCATCACGCCCATGAGCTTAAGCCATACCGCAAGGCGCACCGGGCAGAGAAACGGGCAGACAAGGCCAATGTGAAAGCGCTGAATCAGGAGTTTGAACAGCAGAACGGCGGCTTTTCCTCCAATCCGTATTCCCGCTGGCAGCAGAAACGCGCAATCAAACGAGAGTACGCCGCCGCAAAAGCCGGGCGTGGCACAGCGAATACAGTCAAAGCGTCGGAGGTCACGAAAAAGGCAGCAGAGAAAAGCGCAGAGGCCGGAAAGAAAGCCGGTGAGCTTGTTGCCAAGCACAAGAAAGGATTCCTTATTGTCGGCCTGATCGCAGCGGTTTTCCTGTTGTTCACCAATCTGTTTTCCTCCTGCTCCCTGATGTTCCAGGGCGCAAGCTCTTCCATTGCCGCGTCCACCTATCCGTCTCAGGATGAGGACATGCTGGCGGCAGAGGCGCAGTATTGCGCTATGGAGGCAGAATTGCAGGCAAGGCTGGACAACTACGAAGCCGAGCACGATTACGACGAATACCACTATGAGCTGGATGACATCGAACACGATCCCTATGTCCTGATTTCCGCGATCACCGCGCTGATGGGCAGAGAGTGGACGATCTCGGAGGTCGGCGGGATTCTGGATATGCTCTTTGAAAAGCAGTATATCCTTACGGAGACCGTGGAGACGGAAACCAGATACCGCACGGAGACCAGAACTGGCGACTACACCTACTATGACTACGAGCTGGAGGATTGGGTCACGGAGGAATACGAATACGAGGTGGAGGTGCCGTACACCTATTATATCTGTACCGTGAAGCTGGAAAACTTCAACCTCAGTCATGTCCCGGTCTATATCATGTCGCAGGAGCAGCTTTCCCTCTATGCCATGTATATGGGCACGCTGGGCAACCGGCCAGATCTGTTCGGAAGCTCTTCCTATGTCGGCAGGTATTACGGCAGCGAATATCCAGCGTATGAGATTCCGCAGGAGGCATTGGAGGACGAACAGTTTGCTGCCATCATCAAGGAAGCGGAAAAGTACCTTGGGTTCCCGTATGTCTGGGGCGGCAGCTCACCGTCTACGTCCTTTGACTGTTCCGGCTTCGTTTCATACGTCTACAACAACTGCGGCCTCGGCTGGAGCTTTGGCCGTTTGGGCGCAGAGGGGCTGCGGCAGACATGCGCCTATGTCTCACCGGCAAACGCAAAGCCTGGTGACCTGATCTTCTTCCAGGGAACGTATGATACCACCGGCGCATCTCATGTCGGCATCTATGTAGGAAATAATACCATGCTGCACTGCGGCGACCCCATTCAGTACAGCGACATTACTTCGTCGTACTGGCAGCAGCATTTCTATCAATTTGGCCGCTTGCCATCACCATAAGGAGGAACTATGAACCCGAAAATCAGTAAACTCAAAGCGGAACGGGCAAAGAATGACGGTAAAATCGCTATGCTCCAGTCCCGTAACCGCGAGATCGACGAGGATATCACCAAGCTGGAAAATGAGGATATTGTCGGCCTCGCCCGTGCTACCGGCATGACGATGGAAGAACTGGCACAGTACCTCATGCACATCAAAAAGGGCGGTTCGCCGTTTTGCAGCACACAGAAGGAGGATATGGAAAATGCACCTGAAGAAAACTAAGAAGACCCCACGCATGATCCGCATCATCGCGCTCATGCTCAGCCTTGTGCTGGCGTTTTTCACCATGACCGGCATGGCCATTGCGGAAGAAGGCACAGACGTGACCGATACCGCACCTGACAGCACCCCTGAAATTGTGGAGGCAGAATTGGAGTTGGAACCCGAACCTACGGAGGAGCTTCCTGCCGAAGCTCCCGGCACAGAGAAATCGTCGGAACCCATGCCGGAGCTGGAAGAACCCTCTATCCCACCGGAACCCACGGATACGCCTGTGCTGGAGCCAGATTATGAGCTGGACGCGGAAATCCCGACTGGCTGGCACAATGCGCCGGTCACAATCACCGTCCGCCTGATTGATAAAAACAATACCGGCTGGGTCAAAATTGAGGCCGCGTTCAGCAGTGAGGACAGCGCTGACCGCTTTGATGTAACGGAAGAATGGAATGAATACGGTTATTTGGAGCGCACGATGCCGGATAACGGCACCGTGTTTTTCTTTGTCACCGATCCGATGGGCATGGAGCACGAGCTGCCGCTGGACGTGTATTGCATGGACTTTGAAGCACCCATGCTCCGTGCAGGTATCAACGGTACGCTCCTGCGCGTGGAAGCCAGCGATACGCTTTCCGGCATTGCTGCGGTCTTTGTCAATGACGAGCTTTATACGACCCTCGACAATGGTGAGCTGAACGTCCGCATTGATAACCTGACGGACGATGCCTATCTCTACATCGACGCACTGGACAACGCCGGAAACTGGACGGACTATGTTGTACTTGCCAATCCGTTCTACGAAGAAGAAACGGAACCGGCACCCACACCCACGCCGGACACCGGCGATGATGAGCACGACGAGCATTGCCCCGCAGACTGCGACTGCCGCAAGAATAATACGTCCGGCAGCGGCTCCAGCGGCTCGTCCGGTGGCGGCGGTAGCGGTGCATCTTCTGGAAGCGGCGGCAGTAAAAATGCAAGCTCTTCTGCACAGGCTCCGGCATCTTCCGAGACTCCGGCTCCCACCACGGAACCCATTACGAAAGAGGACGGCACCGGCTTTACGCAGAACGGCAATTCCGTCACGCGCGATCTGCTTTACGACAAATACAGCAATAAGCAGTTTATTACCATCGAGACGCGCAACGGCGAAACCTTCTATCTGGTGATCGACTATGATAAGCCGCTGGACGAGGACGGAGAGCGTTACGAGACCTATTTTCTGAATCTTGTGGATGAGGCCGATCTGTTGGCGCTGATTGACGGCGATAAGACAGCACCGGTCTGCTCCTGCACAACAAAATGCGAGGCCGGAGCCGTCAACACTTCCTGCGAGGTCTGCAAAACGAACATGACAGAGTGTACCGGCAAGGAGAAGGCCGCAGAAAAAGTACCGGACACCACCCCGGAGCCGGAAATTGAGCCGGAGCCAGAAAAGAAATCCAGCGGCGGCGCTGTGGCACTTCTGCTCCTGCTGCTTCTGGGCGGTGGCTTCGCGCTCTATTGGTTCAAGTTCCGCAAGAAAAAGCCGGATGCCAAGGGGCCGGTCGATCTGGACGATTATGACTACGGTGAGGATGAGGACGATGCGGACTACGAAACGGAACCAGATGAGCCGGAAAGCACCCGCGATGCAGAACAGGAGGATGTAGAATGACCACGCTGTTCATTGTGATCGGCTGTATTGCCGGTTTTAACGCGCTCTATCTCTTTTTCTATGTGATGGACGATATCATCTCCCAAATCCGCAAAATCGGTAAGCCAAAGAACAAGACCACCGACTTCACGTTTTTGGATGATCTGGACGATTTTGAGGATGAGCCGAAAAAGCCGGAGAAACCGGAAACGTTTGAAATCTATGATGTTTCTTCGCTGACGGAGGATGACGATTCCATGCCGGAGCTTTCGCCCGATGCGCTCAAGACCCTGCGGTCATACGACGTTCGCAGATTTATAAAAGAGGAAATGTACTGGCTGAAAGACTACATCCTGGATGAGCTTTCCCGCTTTGAAATGGAATCTCTTACGCTGCTGTTTTCCTCGTATATCAAGTACCTGATCCGGACGGGACAGGAAGAAGATAAGACGTTTTCCACGCTTCGGGAAATGTTGGACAGTTCTGACCCTTACACAACCATGGAGGAAGCCGATACGGTGGAAGAGATGATACGATCCACCATTCGCCATATGCCAATTAAGCCCGACTATTACGGCGAATATCTGACGTACAAAGCCACCTGCGAGAACCGCCCGAAGGTTCTGGAGAGCGCAAAGCGGATTCTGGTAGCCATTGATGTGAATTTCGATGTTTTCGGGATGCACAAAGAAGAGAAAAAGGAGACGACTGACCATGCAGAACGTGTATAAACTGGTAATTTCGGAAAAGCCCTCTGTTGGAAAATCCATCGCCGCCGTCCTTGGTGCCAACGAGCGCAGGGACGGCTACTTTATGGGCGGAGGTTACATCGTGTCCTGGTGCTTTGGGCATCTGGCGGAGCTGGCCGAAGCCGCTGCCTACGACGAAAAGTATGCCAAATGGCGCTATAACGATCTGCCCATCCTGCCGGAAAGCTGGCAGTATTCCGTTGCCAGAGACAAAGCCAAGCAGCTTGCCCTGCTCAACACGCTCATGCACCGGGAGGACGTGAGCGAGGTCGTCAATGCCTGCGATGCTGGGCGCGAGGGCGAGTCCATCTTCCGCACGGTCTATCTGCTCAACAAATGCGACAAGCCCATGAAGCGCCTGTGGATCTCGTCTATGGAAGATGCGGCGATCCGCAGGGGCTTTGAAACGCTCAGAGACGGCAGCGCATATGATAATCTCTATGATTCGGCACTCTGCCGCAGCAAGGCCGACTGGCTGGTGGGTATCAACGCTACGCGGCTTTTCTCCGTTCTCTATCACCGCACGCTGAATGTCGGGCGTGTGGTGTCGCCTACACTGGCGCTGATCGTACAGCGGGAAGCGGAAATTGATGCTTTCAAGCCGGAGCCGTTCTATACGGTCACGCTGGGGTTTCCGGGGTTTGATGCTGGCAGCGAACGCATGAAGAATAAGCCGGAGGCCGAATCCTTGCAAAAAGCCTGCGGCAGTCAGATGGCAGTGGTAAAGGCGGTCGAGCGCAGGGACAAATCCGAAAAGCCACCTGCCCTTTATGACCTCACCGCTTTGCAGCGCGATGCCAACCGGATTCTTGGCTTCACCGCCCAGCAGACGTTGGACTACCTCCAGAGTCTTTATGAAAAGAAGCTCTGCACCTATCCCCGCACCGACAGCCGGTATCTGACCTCGGATATGGCGGATGGTTTGCCCGCGCTCGTAAGCAACGTGGCAGCGGCGATGCCGAAGGTGAGCGGCATCCCGATTCATGTGAACGCCGCGCAGGTCATCAACGATAAAAAGGTCTCCGATCACCACGCGGTCATTCCCACGACCAATTTCAAAGAAGCCGCGCTTGCCGGCCTGCCCGCCGGTGAGCGTGCTGTTCTGGAATTGGTCGCCCTGCGTTTGCTCTGCGCCGTCGCGCAGCCCCATGAATACATGGAAACGGCGGTAACGCTGGAATGTGCCGGACACAGCTTCAGCGCAAAAGGCCGCACGGTCATGAATCCCGGCTGGCGGGCGCTGATGGAAGCGCATTACTCCGGCAAAGGTGAGAATGAATCTTCGGATGCGGCAAAGGCACTGCCGCCCGTGGACGAAGGGCAGACCTTTACGGTCAACTCTGCCGCTGTGAAGGAGGGCAAGACGACGCCGCCCAAACACTATACCGAGGATACGCTGCTTTCTGCGATGGAGGTCGCCGGTGCAAAGGAAATGCCCGAAGATGCTGAACGCAAGGGACTTGGGACACCTGCCACCCGCGCCGCCATTCTGGAAAAGCTGGTGGCTACCATCCGAAGCCGTGAGATCTCCGCCTGTCTGGTGTTGCAGGCGCAGAGTCAGCTCAAGGCGATTTATAAGGATAACGCCGATACCATCATCGGAAACATGGATACTTCCATTTTCCTGGGCGGTAAGGAGCCAACCACCCTCAAGGAGCTGGCTGCCGTGCTGGGCAAGGAAACCATCGACACCTACAACACCGGAGAGAGCCGTGGCCGGGAAACTTCCCACTCTCTCAACTATCAAAAATTGGGGAAAGAGCTGATGAGCCAGGATGAGCTTGCTGTTATGGATGGAGGCAAGTGTATCCTCCAGCTGCGCGGTGTGCGTCCTTTCCTTTCGGATAAGTACGACATCACCAAGCACCCCAATTTCAAGTACACTGCCGACGCGGATGACAAGAACGCTTTTGATATTGAAGCATTCTTGTCCGCAAGGCTGAAACTCAAGCCCAATGAGGTCTGCGATGTATATGAAGTAGACACAAAGGGCGCTTAATTTCGTTCCGCTTTAGAAGGGAGTGATCTTATCTATTCGCCGCACCTGCCCTCTATGGGCCATTGGCGTACAAAGCGGACAATCGCAAGAAAAAATAATGAAAAAGGAGGACAGCCGGAATCATGCCCCCGGAAACCGGGCGGCAGATTGTTCCGGCTTTTGTATGCCTATGAAACATGACAAACCTATTTTTTAATCAGATTCCGGCTAACAAACTATATGGCATTTTTTGAACAGGCAATTACCGTTCTTCAGACTCTCGTTATCGCTCTGGGTGCTGGTCTTGGTATCTGGGGTGTCATCAACCTGTTGGAAGGTTACGGCAATGACAACCCTGGCGCCAATGCTCATGTACGGTAGAGAAGCACAAAGCAAAACAAGGATAGCCAGCCCTGCCACTATTCCGAAGTCAGGGGAACGCAATAGAAAAATTCATAGCTGTATGC
>OLPU01002557.1_pt1 | contig 11941 bp, 13 predicted proteins | sample 1673111 | NCBI WGS metagenome assembly OLPU01 (sample SAMEA3136755, study PRJEB25190) | human gut metagenome | reverse complement strand
CATTTGAGAATAAGTATCTAAATGACTTGTAGGTTCATCAAGAAGTAACATATTAGCACAACTTGATGAAACCTTAGCTAATTGAAGAATATTTCTTTCACCGCCAGATAAAGAACTTATATTTTGTTTTAACACATCTTCATTAAAACCATAGCGTGAAACATATCTTCTAACTTCACCATAGTTTTTAAATCCTGCCTCATAAAACTCTTCAAGAATTGTACTAGACTCATTTAATCCATTTCCTTGCATTTGAGATAAATAACATAGTTCAATATTATCATTTATTTCAATACACTCGTTGTTGTTTTTAAATATTTCTTTCATTAAAGTAGTTTTACCAACACCATTTGTACCGATTATAGCCACTTTATCATTAGACTTAATTTCAAAATTAACATCTTCTAAAAGCACTTCATCAAAAGTTACTCCAAAATTATTAACTTTTAAAGCTGTAATTTCTTCTTCAATTTCATTATCAGTAGTTAAATTTATATAGGGCTCTTTGATATATACAAATGGAGCTTTTATTCTACGCTCTTGTAATCTTTCTTGTATTTTAACTCTAGCTTTTAAAGCCCTTCCCCTAGAGGCTTCTGAATTATAAGTTGCTTTTTCTCTTAATATATTAATTAAAGCCTCATTTCTTGCAATTTCTTCTTCTTCAGCAATAAATATTTCTTGTGTTTCAATTTTAGTTTGAAGTAATGAGAAGTTATAATCAATAAATCTTCCATCAAACTCTTGAAGTTCAGTGTTTTCAAGATGAATAATCTTGTTAAAGCAATGGTTAAGTAGATATCTATTATGTGTAATAACTAATATTGTTTTCTTATGAGAATTAATTAAGTTTTTAAGAGCATTAAGATTTTCAAAATCTAAAAATACATCTGGTTCATCCATAATCATTAAGTCTGGCTTATTAAGCATTTCCTTAATAACTTGGATAAGTTTAAATTCTCCACCACTAAGTTCAGATATCATTTTATCTTTATGTTTACTTAAATTTGCAAGATTAAGTTTTTTATTAATATTACTTTCGTAATCATGACCATCTATTGCATCAAATTTATCTGATGCTTCTTGGTACTTTTCTAATAATACTTCAATATCTGAAGAATTTTCCATTTGTGAACAGATATGTGCTATTTCTTTTTCTAGTCTGATAAATTCTTGTGCTATATATTCAAAAACTGTTGTTTCTTTACTTTTATCACATTGTGAAAACTGGCTTACATATCCAATTTTACAATTTTGGTCCATTTCTAGTGTACCATCAAAAAGGTATCTTTCTGGATCCATTATTATATCTATTAATGTACTTTTTCCACTACCACTTGCTCCTATAAAGGCACAGTGTTGACCTTCTTCTATTGTAAATGAAATATTGTTATATAGGTCTTTTTGTGGAAATGAGTAAGATAAGTTGTCAACTTTTATCATATTATCACCTCTCTTGGTCATTTAAAAAGAGCTTATAAAATAAGCTCTTTTTAGTTACATTATTTTTTAATTTACTTTTGTTAGCATAACACTTTTTTCGACTAATTTCAATAATTTTTGGTGTTAGATATATAATTTCCATTTATGTACTGTATTTAATATAAAACACAGTCTACTTCAAGCAGTATCAAGCTTATGTGTTAAATTCGTAATTTTTAAATTAATTGAAGTAAAAATTAATCTATACTTATTTTCCAAGGACCTTTAATTTCATATTCACTTCCCAATACTTTTATAAATAACTTATCATCATTTTGCTTTGGTAATTTAAAGGTTATAGTTCTATTTCCATCTTTTGAAATATTTCCTGAAAGACCATCCTCAAACCAATTTTCTCCTTCTGTTGTAATACTATTTCCAGCTGGTACTACTACACACTCTAACATTTTTACTTCCCTATCTTCATTATCTGGATAATTTAGTTCAATAGTATAGTATTCACCGTCTCTTTGGATACTCACTATATTTACGTGTGAGTTTGCTTTAATAAACATTTCATCTTTATTATTTATCATTATATTTTTATTAATATTTATCTTATCCTCATTAGTAGGTATCGGTAATTCTACTATATCACTGCTATTTAGCCCTTCAGGTATTACTATACTTATAGATGGTATCTCCAGGGTAAAAGGTTTCTTAAGATTTGTTATATCTATACAGTATCTATTATCAGTCAATAAATCTGTACCTTCTGCTAATTTTCCTTTTGATATATTTCCATCTCTATCTTTTAAAGTTATAATACCTTCTATTGTTCTATCTAAATCGTAATTAGTAGGATACGGAGATGCTCCATAATTTACTACCATATTTTCTTTAGGTAAATTATCTAATAATGTTACATATAATTTATTATTTTCTTCATCAACTATCGCCGTTATTTCTATATTTTTATTAAATGCACTATATCCTAATTCACTAATATTATTTACCTGCTTAGCTTTACTTAGCTTACAGTTAAATATTGCCTTATTTCCATTATCTAAAGTAAATTCTAGTTCTACATTTTTTTCATTGTACTTTTTATCATATTCAAAAAAATAATTCCCACTCCAAGAGGCATAGGATCTTGTATCATATAGTTTTGTAATATTACATGTACTACTTTTTAGTTTATCTTTGTTAATTTTAATTGTAGCCTCATTACTAGGTAATTGACCGTTTCCTTCTACACTTACTATTATCATTTTATTTTTTTGGTCATAACTAAGTTCCTTTAATGTTACTTTTCTACTTCCTATCTTTTTATTTATAGTTTTTTCTAATAGATATATAGTACTATCAGTATTTATTATATTTCCTGTACTTGGTATATAAGTATAAAATATACCTTTTAAAGCCTTTATTCCTAGAGGTGTTATGCTTAGAAATATTATCACAGATGCAGCTGCAATAACTTTTTTCTTGTTAATTGTTTTTTTATTACTCAAACTTTTTAAAGTTTCATCTATCCCCTTATATATATTTTTTGGAACTACAATATCATCATTTTCTTGTAATATTTGTTTTATCTTTGCATCTAGTTTTTCATCCATATTACAGCACCTCCTCATTTATACTAAGTATTTCTTTTAGCCTTTTTCTTGCCCTTGATAATCTTGACTTTATTGTTCCTTGTGGTATATTTAAACTTTCTGATATATCTTTTATGCTCATATCTTCATAGTAGTAAAGAATCACTATTATTTTTAAATCACTATCTAAATTATTTATACTTTCTTTTAAATCTAATTTATATGATTCTTCTATTTTTAAGTCTTCTGTAATTTCCATATCTAAATTCATTATTTTTTTATTCTTTTTTAATAGGGCATTACATTTATTTATAAGTATTTTTATTAACCAGGTTTTAAAATACTCTTCTTGTCTTAAATCTTTTATACTTATGTAAGATTGAAGTATAGCCTCTTGTATACAATCTAGAGCATCTTCTTCATTTTTAGTCATAGCTATAGCTACTTTATATAAATCTTTTTCATAAGCTTTAATTAATGTTGAAAAAGCTAAATTATTTCCTTTTTTGCTTTTTCTTACAAGTTTTATTTCATCCATCTTATTCATCCCCTGCTGTGTATTCATTATTCTTATATTAGATATAATTTAAACCATATTGGTTCACGTAATTTTTATTTTTTAATAAAGTATTCACTATAAATCATGTCTTTTAACTTTAACTTATTCATTCTGTAAATAAAAATAAGGCAAGACGATTATTTAATAAATATCTTGCCTTATTTTTTATATATTGTTTTTTATGTTTAATATCTCATTTTCAGAAAGACCAGTAGCAAGTATAATTTCATTTATAGGTATCCCCATATCTGAAAGGTTTTTAGCTACTTTTTCTATTCCTTTTTCTATTCCTTTTTCTATCCCTTTTCTCTCAGCTTCATTTAATGCACTATTTTTATCTTTTAAAGTTTTAGATCTCATTTCATAAAGTAATCGTTGCTCTTTATCATTACTAATTCTGATAAGTTCATCCTTTGCTTCCCTTATTTCTGAAATAGTTAATTCAAGACTTCTAACTTTTTCACTTTCAGGGTCTTTTAAAAATTCAACCCAGTTTACTAACATGTCCTTTTCATCAGTTCCCTCTTCTAGTTTAGAGAATTTGTCTTCTATGTAATCTTTATTTAAATCAGTATTTTTTATTTCTACTGCTGTTATCAAATATTTTGGTTTTAGTGTCGCATTTAAAAATGATATTAATATTTTAGGATTTTTCTCACTTCCAAATATATTTTTAAACACAAAGTCCATCTTAGGATCTAGTAATCCTCTCATTTAATCACACCCTTTGCTTAAACTATATTATGATTATATCATAATTTCCTCCCATTATACTTCTAGAAAAATTAAAAGAGATTTATTCAACCATATGGTGCTTTATCTTAGAAAGGCTGATTTGATGATTTATTTAAATGGTTCAATTGATAAAATAATCGAGCGAATTAACTTAAGATCTTAAATAATCCAGAGCACTTAGATGCACTTTGTGAAAAAATAAAAACTACTTTAAATATATAGGTGTATCTTTCGATACACCTTTTTCATTATATTGATGGTTCGTCATCTGAATTATCTTCTTTTTTCACTAACATTTTAACACCAAAGAATATTATTAGTATTCCCACAAGAACATTTAATATATTTGAAATATTGTCTGGTATAAATTGTGATAGTATGGTTCCAAGTATTGCGACCATTGATAAAAATATTAAAGTTGCAGAAACTAATCCCACATTTTTAGCCGTATTAAATACCATCAAACACATTGGCCCCACTGCAATTTGCAATAATAGTCCAAATTTCAATCCACTAAAATATTTTTTAATCATCTATCATATCTCCTCCTTAGCTTATTATCTTTCTTCTGCTGGAGAGTCTACTTTCTTTTTCAAAAAAGATAATTTTGTTTCTGATATTATTATGGATGTAAAAATTATCATACAACCCACCACCATTCTAATTGTCACCACTTCATGCAAAAATATTACTGATAAAATTGTTCCAAATAAGGATTCTGTTGATAAAATTAAAGCAGATCTTGTTTGTTCCACCTTGGATTGACAGATGGTTTGTAGCAAAAATGCTATGGCTGTGCTAAATATACCAAGATACAAAACACCCATAATTCCTGTAGGTGTGGCACTTATGTGCACTTGTTTTGTGAAAATTTGCAGTAAGGACGATAATATAAAGGCCACCACAAATTGCGTAACTGTCAGTACATAGGCGTTGTATTTTGCTGTAAATTCCCCTGTGAAAAATATATGAAAAGCAAAACCAAAGGCACATAAAAATGTTAATACGTCTCCCAAATTGACAGAAAAATCTGCTTGCAATGACAAAATTCCAATTCCCAAAAGGGCTATGAAACTACTTATAATTCCGATTTTGTCCAGCTTTCTTTTATATAAAATAAATCCTATAAAGGGCACTATGACCACGTTTGCTGCTGTGATAAAGGCATTTTTCGATATAGTTGTGTATACAAGTCCTATGGTTTGCATAGAAAATCCTATAAAAGAAAATACACCAAGCAAGGCTCCACTTCTTAGAGATTCTTTGCTAATGTTCTTTTTTATTTCTTTGAAAAATATTGTTCCTAAAATTAAGCTAGCCACAAAAAATCTCACTGTCAAAGTTTGTATTGCTCTAACGCCTCCATCTAGTGCTAATTTTGTACCAATAAAACCACTTCCCCATATGATTGCTATGGTGAATAATCCTATTTCTCCCATGTGTTTTTTCATCTCATCACCCCTTACAATCTTATGGTAATTCAGTTTATTTTATTTGTAAATTCTATTTTTCCCTTACCAACTTTTCTATTTGTTGTTTTGTTAAATTGTATTTTTTGCTCAGTTCTTTGGTGTTTTTTCCGTTGTATTCCTTTGTGATTTGTCGATTTCTCTCTGCCATTTGTACATTTTTGTAGATGGGTATGTATATACTGGAGCCGCCCAGTGCTTTTGATACTTTTAAGAAGTTTTCCATGCCGATGATTTTTATAAGTCCATGGAGATTTTCAGATATATCTTCCATTTTCACTGTCATGATTTTTCCTCCTTTATTATTTTAATCTGTAGTTTAAACTATTTTCATCAAAATATATGATATTTTCGCCTGCCATTTCCACAAGTCTACTGCCAACAGCCTCATCCCAGCTGAGTATTTCTTCCATGGATTTTTCTGTGGAAATTATAAGCTGTTTGTTTGATAAATATCTGGAGTTGATAATTCTATAAATATAATTTAAATCACTATCTGTTGTTTTTCCCTTTAGAAAATCGTCAATGAATAAGACGCGTGGATTTAATAGTTTTTCCATTTCCTTTAGGTGATTTAGCTCGTCCATGACGGACTGTTTTAAGGAAATTATCATGTTGTTGTATTCCACATATCTGCAGTTTACCCCTTGTTCTATGAGATTTAGCATGATGGCAATGCCTAGGTGCGTTTTGCCAGTGCCACATCTTCCCGAAAGTATGATTGATTTTTTATTTTGAAAATCACTTTTGCAGTATTTTAGTGATTTGTGCTTTGCTGCTATTTGGCTTGTTGTCAAAGTTTTGTAACTTTCAAAAGTCTTTTTCTTGAAAACATCACTAAGACCGCATTTTTTAAGATTTTCCATTGCTCTTTTTTTGCTTAAACATTGGCAGGGCACGGCAATTTCGTTGTTATCCTTTCCCATTTCAAAAGTATATCCCAAATCCCTGCATTTTGGGCAGTCGTAGTTGTCTTTGACAGTGCTTTCTTTCATGAGTTTTTGCACTCTTTCCATAAGTTTTTTATCCATAAAAATCCCCCCTAACTAACGCCTAGCTCAGCTTCCATCATCTCAATTTCTTTTAGCATCTCTTCGTCAATGATCTCTTCTTTGACAAAATTATTGTATTTGGCAAATTTGCCAGCAGGTTTTTTCTCACTTTTTTGAGACTTGCTATTTATAAATTCCATTCTTTTAGCATTGAACTTGTCCAAAGTTTTGATGTTTTCGCTTATGCATCTTCTGATAATTCCCTTCAAGTAAGATGGCGTAACATGGCCATTGTCTATACAAATTTGCACAGCTCTTTCAAAGAGTTGCCAATCAATTTTATCACAAATTTCCATAAACCACTGTCTATTAGCTGGATAAATAGGTCCTATGTTTTGCTCATAAAGCTTAGTTATTTTTTTTAGATTCTCATTGCCTTGGTGCACACTTGCCAAAGATACAACTTGGCTATCTTTTATTTTTGGCTCTAACTCTTGCTCTATTTCTTTATCTAATTCTAATTCTTTCTCTTTCTCTAGCGTTACATTTTTGTTACAAGAAGTTTCAGTGGCGTTACAATCTAAATTTTCTTCTTTAAAACTTTCTTCTTTAGACTTTTTTTCTTTTTCACTATCCTTTTTCTTGTTTTCACGGTGTTTTCTCACACGTTTAGCAGAGTCACTTTCCTCACCAGTTAACTCTTGCACTTGCAACAATTCCATTTCATCAGCACTTACATATTCTATAAGATTTGTTCTTTTTAAAAATAATAGCGTTTCTTTCACATCTTCCACATCTTCATCAATTACCAAAGCTATTTCTTCTTCAAAACTATCTTCCACATTGTCAAAATATATTTTGCTGTTGTTTTGCAAAGAATAAACAAGCATTTTTTGATAAATAAGAATATATAATGGTCCTTTTTCCATTTTTCTAAGGGCTTTTATTTCTTTTTGTCTAAAAAACTCTTCTTGTATTTTCAACCAAAAATATTTCTTTGCCATTTTCTTTTCCTCCAAACCGCGATTCAATCAGAAGAAGTTCGCGCGGACATTCGTGAAGATTGCATCCGCCATCGCGCAGTATTTATCCAGCATATCGTTCGCCTTTTTGTTCATTTCTTCAGCGATCGGACGATTTTTCAGGCTCTTGGTATTGATGAACACGTTCAGAGACGCGCTCTGGAGCGCCGCTTTGCAGCAAACTGCGCCGCAGCCCGCATCGGACACCGCGAGACGCGAGCCCTTCTCGGCGAACACCTTGATCGCTTCGATCGCTTCGCAGCACAGCTCCATGATCTTCATCGGCGTGGAGCACGCGATGATCGTCGCCTCTTCCATAACCTTATCGCGGGTTGGATCGTCCTTCGGAATGCCGTACGCCTTTGCCAGCGGCAGGAAGTTGACTTCGTCCGCCTCGACCTGATCGAGCAGCTGCTTCTGCAGCTCGTCGCATTTCGCCTTCAGCGCGATGATCTCGTCCTGCACATCCGCATATTTTTTCTTGCCGACGGTCAGCGAGCCGACCATATTGCCCAGCGCAGTGCCGATTGCGCCAACGAGCGCCGCTGCGCCGCCGCCGCCCGGTGCGGGAGCGTCCGACGCCAGTACCTTCACGAATTCACGGCAGGTTGCCAGAGTCATATCCATAATGCTTTCTCCTCTGCTTGAAACGTTGTTTCTCTTTACTCGAAATATGGGTGACATTGCTGTCACCCATATTCATTCAATATTTTGTCTCGATTAGAACAGACCGGAAACCTTGCCGGTTTCGGTGTCGACGTCGACACGACGATACGCCGGATCCGCCGCGGTGCCGGGCATCATGGAGATGGTGCCAGCCATCGGGCAGAGGAACTTCGCTCCGCCGTACTCGAGGATGTCGCGGATGGCGAGACGCCAGCCGGTCGGAACACCCTTCTTCGTCGGGTCATCGGACAGAGACAGATGGGTCTTAACCATCATGGTGCAGTAGTCGGCGTACTTCGGATCGTTCTCGAAGCGCTCCGCCTTCTGCGTTGCCAGAGGCGACCAGTCGACGCCGTCCGCGCCGTAAACTTCCTTCGCGATCAGCTCAACGCGCTTGCGCTGGATGCCCCGCTGGTACAGCTCACGAGGGTAGATCAGCTTACTGCTGTGAATCACCCTCATTTGGTAAGGCGGGGTGATATTGAAGGAAGCTGCAAAATTTTCAGTGTCATTCTTCAGGCGCATCTGATTTCCTCCTTAATTCGCCAAATGTATTTTTCAGCTTCGGTCAAAATCTCAGTCACTTGCTTCTTACGCTTCGGGCTGGTGAGCAAGCTGGGATTAAAGGTGAAGCTGTATTCAAGCCGCTGGATCATTGCATGAACAGCGGATTGCAGTTCGGTGTATAACATCATTTCTTCGACTGTTCCTGCATCCTCAAAATCGGATTTGATAGGAGTGTAGGGATAGACAGGCGGCTTACCGTCAACTACTTCTGGCGGTGCGTAAGCCGCCGTAGAACGGACGATAGGTTTGAGCTTTTGGATGCTTCCCATTGGGTTCAGAGCAAGGCTGATTTTCACAGCATCATCGACCCGCCCCATCTCTTCTGGGGTGAGGTGTCCGACAAATCTTTTGACACGGCTTTTGTCGATGGTGAAGATTTGCTCAGCCTGAACGGTGGACGGCTCCAGCCCCTCCGGTTCCACCAGACAATGCGTCGGCTGCGTAGCTTTCTTTTCTGTCTTACTTGTCAAAGTCGCAACGATCAATGTCGGTGAACAGGAGTTTCCCACATCGTTTTGTAGAATGACTGCCGGACGGGTTCCGCTTTGTTCGGAACCCGTCCGGTTGTCAAGTCGAACGAAGTAGATGTCTCCGCGTTGGAATTTCAAAGTAGATTCCAAATTGCGAAACCTCCGTTTGGATATGTAAGAAACCCGCTGCACCTCCTAGGTAGCGGGCTTCTGTTGAAGTATGGGAGCAATTCTTTTTATACGATACACATCACCTCCTCCGATGATTGAAACGAAGCACCAGCATCAGCGGTGCATTACAACATAATCGTAACCACGCCGGGTCTGACAGACAGTGCAAGTGTCCATGCTGTTGTCTGCACTCGGCACGATAGCAATTTTGAAAGCCTTGGCTTCTACGAAATGTCGCAGACAGGTTGCACAGAGGGTTCGGATGGACTTGATCATTTCCGGGGTCAGTTCCATCTCCTCATAAATTTCCTGTTCGCGCACCGTAGGATTCAACTCGTCCATTTGGGTAGTCCTCCGTGTTAGTAAAGGTGATTAGCGGATAAATATGTAAAAGAACAGGAGTGACCGGAGACCGAAAACAGCATCCGGTCACTCCTGATAAAATATGTTCAGGTCTCGCATATTCGCCCTCGGCCCCCTGCGAGTGGGGCATAAACATCTGGCAGCGGACTTGTACCGCTTCATTGGCATTTCAGCCACCCCGTCTGCTTTGTGACCGGGCCGCGAATTACGGAAGTATCATTATCGGAGTACCAGATGACGGAACTATTCAGTTTTCAAGGTGCGCGAGGTCGGACGCTTTGCCTTGCGGTGAGTGCCGCTTGGGAAATTGTCCCTTCACTTACGAGCCATCGAGAAGGGGCAAATTATAGCCAAAAATCAAAACTTCTTCAAAAATATAGCAATTTTCATGATTCTCTTATGAATTGAAGGCTGTGAAACATTAAAAGCTTTAGAAATTTCGCTCTCTGTGTAACTCTCATAAACATAGAGTGTCAAAAGTTTGAGATCATCTTCCGATAAATTTTCGAGACCAGCCAGCAGCCGCTCATTCTCGATCTCGCCGATCCATCCAAAACGGCTCTTGGTTTCGTGGTAGGTATCCGTTACCGTGATTGCAGCCTCATATTGCTTAAGATCAGCTGCTTTCCTTGCGTCAACGTCATCTTCGCCATCACAGACTGCCACCGTGTTGGCATCATAGGCGCGTTCACTGTTCAGGACGCCTAAATCAAACTCATACATCGCCTGAATTGCCTCTTCGCTCATTCCGGCTTCGCGGTACTGCACACGGAGTTGCTCCCACTTTGCATTCAGCTTGCGACGTTCATTACCATTATTGAAACTCATGTGTAACCTCCAAATTTTCGATAAAGCGTAAAAAGTCGAAAATTTGGAAGGCTAACGATAATCACCGCAGGGGTTCACAGCCATGCGCTGCTTGTAGCCGGAGATCTTCTTCTCCCGCAGCTTGTCTACGCAGTTCATCACGTCAGTCATTTTCGTGTCCTTTCCCCCGGACTCAGGGAGGGGAAGGATACCGATGACGGAGACTGGATAGGGGTTCACGCCGTGCACTGAACCAGCCTGCAAAACGCAAAAAGGCCCGATTCCAGAGATGGGAGGTACACCCATAGACCGGTCGTTCTATCGCAGCAGACAGCGTCTGCCGGATGGTAAAACTCCGTTATGGTATCCTTAACCCTCTCTAGAATCGGGCCTTACGATATTATTTTTGTTCTTAGAACTTGCCTTCTTGGGGGTTCGTCCCTTGAACTGACTACATGATAACCGAGAACACCTCAAATCACCAGTTCATCAGATGAGCTCTAAAAAGCAGCGCACAAAGCATCGTTATTTCGTACTTTTATAAAAAAATACCGTCATGTCAGATGCTCTTATGCAGCCTTACTGCGCCGTTTTATTACCGTTTAGGGCTCACTTCTTGAGCCCTTACCTCAGAAAAAATTTCAAAAAAAAGAGGCGACCAGACCGTTTTATGGTCCAATCGCCTCATAGGTATATTCTGTTGTGTCCGCATTAACAGGCAGTTTTGAGTGGCGCACATCCACATGCTGCAAGGCAGACATTGACTTGTTCGATGCCCTCTTTGTAATACTCCGTCAGAATCATCTGATAGACAGTATTCTTTTGATTGTTGAAATCCAGCGTGATTCCGCACATCCTCAACAAATCACCGCTTACAGGTGGCGGAAGGTGCAGTGCCACCGAAATGGCAACGATCTGCTCCACACTTGCATCCTGTCCTGCACGAAGCCGCTTTACCGTAGATACAGAGAGCCCAGACTCTGACTCCATCTGTTCCACAGACATATCCCGGTCGTTCATCAGCAGCTTTAGAGCGTCTCCGAACTCAAGTTTTGCAATCATCTTCCGCATTGCCATGGACCACTGAACCTCTGCCATAA
>OLPU01002554.1_pt1 | contig 11944 bp, 7 predicted proteins | sample 1673111 | NCBI WGS metagenome assembly OLPU01 (sample SAMEA3136755, study PRJEB25190) | human gut metagenome | reverse complement strand
AAAAATTGGCGGGGGGGGGGGCATACCGCAGATTATGACAATTTTATACACTGTCATTAGCGGCAGTCATATCTTGAATTCAGCACAAAAGCGAAAAGCACATTGTCATAAAACATGCCCAATGGATCGGAAATCTTACGCTTGATTCCTTATTCACCGCTGACAGATACATGTTATAGCAGTACTGAATCTGAAATGAAGGGAAGATAAAGATGACTAAGATGATAAAGTCGGCCAAAATGCGGGGCATGAATATATTACATTTTGTTTGTATGACGGCGTTGATGATGACGGCGTGGTTCAATTGTTATTCACCGTCACTGGCACCGGAGAACGCCAGGACGATCAATATAGCGGTATGCGTCTGCTATGCGGTGGTTTCAATTTTCCTTTATCGCACTTATAACGCATATAAGATCGGCATGTACCACACCGGCGAGACGTTCTACGCCCAAACGCTTGCAAATCTTTTTGGTAACGGCATCACATATGTGTTTGCGTGCCTGATACAAGTGCGATTCATCAATGTGCTCCCGGTTCTGCTGGTATTCATTATACAAACCCTGATAAGCGGAGTTTGGTGCATGCTCGCCAGCAAATTGTATTTCAGCCTACACGATCCGATGAAAACTCTGGTCATCTATAAAGACGAGGAAGATTACGAAAAGCTGAGCGAAGTAGCTAACTACGGCAAACGCTTTTCGATTCAGGGAACGCTCAAAGATCCCAAAGATATTTTTGAAATTTTGCCTAACTTGGATGGCTATCATACTGTTATCATATCCGGCATAGACGCGACGCTCCGCAATGGCATAGTCAAAGCGTGCATAGATAAAGATATAGACTGCTATTTTATACCGCACACCGGTGACGTAATCATAGCAGGCGCTAAGCACGTACAGTCGTTTAGCGTGCCGATTATGCGCACCAAGCGTGCCGTGCTCAAGCCGGAATACGCCTTCGCAAAGCGTGCTCTGGATATAATCATAGCAGCCATAGGCCTGATAATCGCAAGTCCGTTCATGGCGGTAACAGCGATAATGATTAAGGCATACGATCATGGCCCGGCGTTCTATAAGCAGGTACGTCTGACAAAGGATGGTAGACGTTTCGAAATTCTGAAATTCAGAAGTATGCGCGTAGATGCTGAAAAGGATGGCGTAGCGCGCTTGGCGCAAACGCGAAAGCGTCATCGTCGCCATGAACCTCCCTTTCTCTCTCGCATTGACAACGGTGTATTCTATCGCAACCAAGCGCATCGGTTCTCACCGACGGGGACATCCGACGAAATGAACCGCATCTGGTAAAACGAAGAGAAGCGGCGCTGGCCGTATCTGGCAGCTGCCGCTTCTCTTGGGAGGGAGGGTTGAAACGAACCCCGCACCCGAGGGCGCAGGGACGGTTCACGGATGTTACTCGGCCTTCTTGCGAACGACCTTCTTGACCACCTTGGTCTCTGGCTCGCCGGCAGTGGCGTAGGCGACCTCGGGCTCGTCCTCGACGATCTCGATGATCTCCTCGACCTCTTCGTCGTCCTTCTTATCGAAGGCCATGCCCTCGCGCAGGCTCTTCACGGTCTTGCCGAGGGAGGCGCCGAGTTTGGGGAGGTTCTTCGGCCCGAAGATGAGCAGCACGACGACGAGGATGATAACGAGCTCAGGCACGCCCAGTCCGAGAATCTTACTCGTGATTTTGTCACGCGGCGGGAAAAATTCCCTGTCATCCCTTTGCGTGACAAAGAGAGTTTTGGCTGATCACCACTATATAGGTAGCAAATACACAGATTGCGGTGTAGCGATTAGTGCGCTCCCAACAGTCCTGCCATTTAACCCGCTGTGGCAAAACCGTCGAAAAGCGCTAGAACCCGAGAGTTTCCATGATGGAATCGAAAGCATTTGGCAGATTACGCCCAATCTCCGATTCCCATAGCTGCAATTCACCGGGCACCCTCACTTTATTCGCAATGTTCGGAATTGCGCGCACGTTTACAGAAGCCTTGCGCGATGAAACAATCATCTCCTCTTCTCGGATGTCACACGAAACGCCCCTCTCCTGCTGAAGCGCTTCGGCCAAAGGGCCAAACAACACGTTGCCGCGGCTCCTAAGCTCGGTACGCGCTTTAGCACACGTAACATAGTCAAGAAGATCCAGCGCCGCATGCCTATCAAGAGACGCGTGGTGAATCTTGTTCCTATAGTGCCTGAGGCAGGATAGGCATGAGGAATCACAATCGCAATCCGATAAAATGTTCCTCGCCCTTTCGACCATGCTCCCAATAGATTGCTCATTCGCCAGAAGCGATGAGTATCCCGCACCACTCGAAAGCGAATCGAACAGGTAGATATCAACATAAACGCTTCCGCCGGAAAACCTTCTTCGGGATCCAACGCAAAGCTCGCTGAAATCGACATCGAGAATGTCTACAGCAGCTAGCTTGAACGTCTCTGCCAACGAAATGCAGGCCCTTTTTAGCCAAGGGTTCTCGTACTCTGTACACACCTCAGATGAATCAAGTTCCATTTCGAAAATGACAAGATCGGTGTTGAACACGCTTCCCAGCACCATCGATTCGACGAAATCATGCTGACATCTGGCGAGTCCCCCTTTTGCGTCGCGGGTAAACGGAGGGAGGATTCTCCGAGACTCACGTGCTCTTTCAATCGAAGGGTATGCCGCGCCGCATTTGCGGCACACATCGAAGCCGTCATATTTTGGGCCGCGATTTACGACAATCAGCGAACAATCGTGCCTGTTCGCAAAGAGCATTCTCGGATAGCCCGATGGGGACATCTTCTCATCAGGAATCGCAGAGTAGCTTGGAAGCTCGGCATATGAGCTCTCTGCAGCGTCGAAGGCCGCATCGGCCTCCCCGCCATTTCGCGGGGCGAAGCCCCACGGTTTAAGGAATTCGTTCCTGGTCAAGTCTTGGCTACCGCAGAACGGACAACTTCCGTCCTTTGTCAGGTTTTCCTTCATTCCAAACCAGCCACAGGCCGGATTTTCGCAGAAGAAAATGTCCCTGCGATAATCGCTGCTTTCAAAATAAGCCTTCGCTGGACTCTCTCTATTTTCAGCAAACTTGGAATATTTGGCCGAATGCGTGTAGATACCTCCAGCGATGTAAGTTTTCTTGTCGATCACGATTTCCCGCCCTGGAGCGTATTCGCTAACCGCGACATCAAGAGACCTGTCCGGTCGCTGCAGAAGTTTGTTGCCTTTCGACCGGTCCTCAACCTCGAAACCAACAACGTTTCGAGGGAATGAGTAGGTGGGCAGAACCGCCTCCTCTAGCAGGCAGTCCAGCAAGCTTTTGTAGCTTTTTCCGCCCGTTTCAAGAAAGGCTTCGGGACGATCTTTGTATTCTGACTCGATGGCGTCGATTTCTTCTCTGATAGTTCTCTTTATTGAATCAAGATTGACATTCATTCCTTTAGGGACAAGTGTCCTTTGCTCTTTCTGGTTCAGGGTAAAACCATGCAATGCCTTCTTAAAATCACTCAAATGAGCGTTAAAGAACTCATCGACAGGTATTCGTTCGACAGATATGCCCTCCTCCTCGCCGAAGCGGGTGAAAAAGACCGTTGCCAGATGTCTCCTGACGAGCTTCTCGTTGGCAACGTCGATACCGGGTTCGCGTAGCTCTCCACGTACGATTCGTGAGGGATCATTGAAATACGTGTTATCGAAGGGATGCGTGTCCACGTAGGTAACGATTGTGGACACTGAGGAGCCGCGCCTGCCGGCACGACCAGCCCTCTGCTGATAGTTTTCTCTCATAGGGGGGATATTCCTGAGACCGACAGCAGTTAGTGATCCTATATCGATGCCAACTTCCATCGTGGTCGTGCAACTCAGTACGTCAACAGGCTCGCGGCTCTCTCCGACAAATATGTCTTGGAAGCGCATCTCGTACTCTTCTGTCGTCGACCAGATGTCACCTTCCTGATCTTTATGAGACAGCTGAGCTGTGTGTTCTTCCGTGTTGATGCGGGTACGAAGAACCTCGTCATCGCCCTCAATCGCCCTCACTAAGGGATCGCGCCAAAATGCGATTCTTTCATAATCGCCGTCCATTGAAACCATCTCACCCTGCTTGCAATGCGGGCATAATCCCCAAAGACTGTATGGTGCAGTGCGCCCACAGCGTGGGCATGACATCCAATCCGCATCCGGGTCAACGAACAAAGACACCTTGGTAGGGCTAATGAAATGATACTCATTACCGCCAGTCGATGGGCGCTCCAAGAACTTTACTAGCGCGTCGGTAATTGCTTTCACTTCCTCCGTCGAATAGCGAGAATTAAGAAGGTTCACTAGGGAGCCTCGTCCCTTTTTCTGGCCCTTGAATGGCTCGCTTGGCAGCAGGCCATATTGGGAGCCGGCGTAAAGAATCCGCATGCGCACTTTGGGAGGGATGTCTGGATCGAGCGCCGTCAGCCTAACAAGGGCATAGCTAGACCAAGCATAGAAGATCGCCTCGAATTCTTCCTGGTTCATTTTGACGTTAGCTCTTGAGAGAGTCTTTTTAGCGTCTCGCCACGCTTTGGCAGTCGGCTTTAGCCAGGCAATAGTGGAATCAGATAGCGAGCGATAGCGATCGCATAAACTGGAAAGCATATATTCCATATAGGCTTCGGGTGGAGTGCCAGAGTATTCTGCACTGTACTCATAGTCATCGAATTCCTCTTCAAGATCAGCAATACGGCTTTCAACAACCCTTTTTGACTCGCCTGAAAACACAGAGACCTTTCTATCATGAAGAACCTTGAGAAAGGCCGGATAAAGTCGCTTCAATGTTGCGCGGCCACCGGTGTTCTCAGCCCATTCCTGAAGCTCGTGAGCTGCGATGACGAGAATTTTCGAAGTGAGGTTCTTGTCTGAAGCGTCAGTAAGATCCTTGGCGATTCGCGCTGCCCCCTGTCTGCTGTCAGAAAATAGGATAACCTTCTTGCCAGCGTTGGGATTTTCCTTTAACTTCTCGGGATCTTTCGAGCCTTGCTGAAGTTCGAATTGCCTTGCCACAACGTTATAGAACGGTTCATTGCCCTTAGTTGTAAAACTAGCAAGAGCGAGCTTTCCGTTGCATTTGGGACATTGCGAAGGACGATGGTCTTCTGCATCATCCTCATCGCGGATGCAAAACGCAACGCGGAGAAACCCCGACTCACCTTCGTGGCTATCATCCCGATGAACCTTTCCGGTAAGGGAGTCAAGCCAACCGATTTCAAGGCCGTCTGCAGACTCGTTGACGCCAAGAACATAGAGGATAACCTCGGAGAACTTTTTCAGCGGATCAGGATCTTCATTCCAGAAATAGAAGTCTCCCTCCGTTTCTGAGGCATAGCCTTTTAGGAAAATTGCACCGCAATTGCGGTCTGACTGGAGCTCGTAGGTCTTAGCACCGCAAGAGCACCTGCCAACAGGCTTGTTAACGCGAACCTTGCCAAGCTGAAGCCCATCATTTTGTGAGTCTGGGCAATCGGGATTGCAGCATGCGGTTAGCTCTTGTATGCCCCTAATGAACATATGCATTCTAACCGGGAGCAAAGCGTTGCCATCCGCAGTCTTCCCCAGGGCGGCTATGTTCAGCAGTATGTCGGTCGCTTCTACAGAATTCTTTTGCTCAGGGAATACCACCTCAGCAATCTTGCCAAGCGTGCTGCAGCCGCTTCTGACACATTCATTCAAACGTCGGAAAGGAGCGAGGCTTGGCAGCTTATCAGCAATCCAGGAACGAGCCTCGCTTTCATCGCCAAACGATCGATCATCAATGCCAACCTGGACCGCAAAGGCATCCAGCTGATCCACCAGATCGATTCCTCCGGACAACAAAGCCCCCAGATCTGTCTCGATGATTGCAGACGCTTCAACCTCTTTCGCGTCGCCTTCGAAGGTATTTGCGATTTTCCCGCGAATTATTTCTAGGCTCGCACAGCTCTTTCCGGTCATATCCTCATAGAAAGACATAGTCGAACTATCATCCTCGGGGATAGAAGCACTCGTTAGGATGAATTGCACCCTCTCGGGTTCGATGCCGATCTTGTGCATGAGTCTTCTAAGCAGCAAGGCGACTTCACCACCAGCTGCGCCTTTGTACATGTGCGCCTCATCAATAATGACAAGTAGTTTCTCGGAAGGGTTCTCGTTTAGCCATTTAGACGTACCCGACCAAATGTCGTTCTCGACGGATCTGATGAGCATGTATTGGAGCATTGAGTAGTTCGTAACAAGAATATCCGGTATGTGGGATTGCATCTCAAATCGCGTGAGAAGTTCTGCGTCATCAGGAGACCAGCCGCTCTCGTGTCTCTTTAGCTGCGAAATGAAGCTCGGAAGATCGTGCTTTGCCGGATATCTTCCATGAGCGGCAAGCTTGGCCCTATCGACCTCGCTGATGTTGATAAGATCTCTTTCGATTGTGCGAGCGTATTCAGTGTCCCTCTTATCGATCTGCTTATCGCCAGGATAGGGAGTCCTTCCCGTGTACATACCAAACTGGGGTCTGCGACCTCTTTTCGACCATACTTCGCCAAAGGATTCGGTATCGCCGCCGAGAATCTTCCTAAGCCTTCCAAGTTGGTCTGAAACCAGCGCATTCATCGGATACAGCACGAGGGCGCGCACGGCTCGAGTGCGCCAACTATCCTCCGAGACCTTGGCCTCGACAGCCAATTTGGACACCAACGGCCACATGAAGCACTCCGTCTTTCCGGAGCCAGTGCCAGTCGAAACAAGGACGTCCTTCTCGTGCCAGAACGCTTCCAATGCATCAATCTGATGAGAATACGGAGACTCAAAGACGCCACGGCCAGTGGTAGACATAGATGCCAAGAACTCTTTGGCATCCTGCGGTATATCGGATGACGCGAGACCATTCTTCGCAATCTCGTATGCCGGAGTTGCTTCGAAATACGGCTCCTGGAAGAGCGTATTGCTGAACCTAAGCTCGTCATCGCATCTCTTTCTAAGCGCAGGCGTCTTGCCGAAGTACTCGGTTTCGACGTAATCGACAATGGTTTTCTTCAGTTCCCTTTTTATGGACTCAACGCCCTTCCCGTCGATCATTTGAAGCCCTTTCAAATCCTATGTAACTAGCAGCGAGCAGCTCTTCCACAAGGGGTAGCGCTTCGGCTCTGACAATTCTGTTAAACCTATCTTCTGCATTTTCAACGGGCCACCCTATCGCATCCAGAACTCGGTTGAGATGCCCAGGAATGAAGCCAACCGGAAGAATAGCTCGAGCATGAGATTCGTCCAACATGACGTATCGAGAGATCGCTCCGTTTCCGTATTCTCGCCTGAGATAGAAAAGCAACTCTTGCGCTTGGATCCAAGTGATTTTGGAGAGGCGTACTCGCCCTTTTGCCTTTGTTGCGACAAAAATAATGGAATCGCCACCGTTACAGTCAACTCTGGCAAGAGCGATATCGCTAACCCAAAGAGGTTCTTCGATCCAAACATCCGAGCGATTGATATTCCAGCGAGCAGTGCGGGCATCAGCAAACCTAACATCATCGAAGTCTGATGCGTTTTCCCAATCGAGGTACTTTAGATCTTCGATCCACCAGGAGGCAGGTCGCATGACGGGCTTATTGTCCGACCGCGCAAGGGAAAGCAGGCCGGAGAGCACCAGCGAGTCTGCGTTGTAACCGCAAACTTTAGCGTGTTTGGCGGTAGGGTCAAAGTAGCCTGAAATGCAAGAGAGGCCATCCGAAAGATTAATTACTACCGGCGGCGTTGCGACGTACGATTCCTCGAAGCCGTTTAACGTTAGCCCCCCAATGTCAATTAACCTATTGTACACGGTTCTTATTCCATTTCCGCCCGAATCAAACCATGCGTCGATACCAGGACAAATCCTATCGAGAGACATGACCCATTTCTTGAGTCTACGGTTCATCGCCTGCTTCGATAGGCCCCTCTTTCCGCATTCCCCATCATCCAAACAAAAAGCCTGCAGCCAGAATCGCGAGGCAGAGTATGAAATCCTGTGACAGTAAGATTCCTTGCTTTCACCAACAAATCGTCGTACCCCAATATCAGATGCAATGATGTTGAGAGCATCGATGCTGCTACTCATGTATGCCCAGTTTCTTTGATAGTTCGATTAAACCCAAATCCTCCTCTGACCATTCCGCCAGTGTCTCTAAGGCCGATTCGTCGCAGCGGGAGCACATCAGGAGGTGCTGCGCAACGTATCGTTCAATGAGCTCTTCGTCGGTAAGATTCTCTATTGCACGGAATACGACTGCTGCCAGGAGGCAATGTTCTGCAGCCAGATCAAGCTGTTCGAGCTCCTTGCTAAGATCTCTGGCCTCTTCAAGGGCATCGTCAGCGCTTACCGCTGGCAACATGAACCGCGATGCCATCTTTTGCAATTTTGCACCCTTCGTCGAACAGGAATAGGTCGACAGGCTTTCAGCATTGGGAAGGTACATCGTGCCCCAGGCCTCTTTCGCAATCAAGGACGCGCTGGCGTGAGATACGAAGGGCAAGATTACTACGGGTTTCACATTTTCCGAGAGCAGCGCGAACAGAACCCCTTCGTTTGCTGCGTCAATGATACCGTCAACGATCACAACCGCTTCGTTTCCAGAAATCGCGTCCAGAACAGAGCGAACGTTCCTGAAGTCGGCAGGAACGACTACCTTTTTCGCGCTGCGGCCAGAAACGGTGACGCTAAGAGAATCGGCAACTTGCCGTGCCACGGTTTGAGGTATTGCGATGAACTTTGTAGCAGCAAGAGCTGCAGCTACGCCGACAGCCAGCCTCCCCCTCTCGACTGCAGGATTGCCCGCCACGCTCGTGACACCTCGCTTCTTTAGGTTCTCAGCAAGAACGTCTTCGAAATCGAAGTCAGACTCCACGAAATCACAAAGACATCCCTCTGTCACCAAAAGCTCCGGGCCATGCAAAGCAACTGGCTGAGAGACAACGGCCTTGAGTCCTAGCCTCAAGGCAATGTTCGACTGAATTTCACCTAGCGCCGCTTCTTGCTCGCTTCGAGCTTGCTCCAAACTCGAAGCGAGCCTCTCTATATCGTCCTCTAGCGACCGCTTTTTGCTATCCAGGCCCTCAATGGATTGATTCAGATCCGACAAAGTGGATCGAGCGTTTTCGATATCGGCTTTGCTTGTTTCAAGCTCGCGATTTCTCTCTTCCAGAATTGAGTCGCTCAGCCGCATGACCTGCTCAACACATTCCCTATAGAATTCCTCGTTTTCAAGCAGTGATTTGCGGAAGAGCTCGCGACCCTGATCGTCTTCTTCCATGACCATGGAGGAAATGGCTTTTCTCAGACCTATGACCTCTTCTTCAGGCGCTCCTGCTTCAAGATAGGTCTCAAGCGCATCGGGCCGCAGAAAGGCCGCATCAATAATCTGCGAAATAGCGCGTCTATCGGATCTGGAAACTTGAATCGATTCCTCTCGGATAAACCATTTCACATAGTCGGCAGCATAGTATTCTAACGGCCTGAGAAGAACGCTTCCATCAGTTTCCAATTCTTCAAGTTTTGCATAGACCTTTCTATAGGAGGTCAATGCGTGAGGGGACTCAATGATGTCGTAATCATTGAGCCATACTCGCGGCGCAGACAGTACGGTCTCTTTTGTATTGGAAGCAGTACAGCGGAGCCGAATTCTTCCATCGGAGAAAGAGAAGTTGCGACGTTCGCACCTAACAGCAGAACGACGTTTCCCTTCGTTGCTATAGGCTATATAGAATACGCTTGTTGTTCTGCCCTCAAACGGGATTCCTTTCGATAGCGCTTCCCTGAGTTCTCGTTCATCATGTTTGCCTTCGAGAAGAATCACCTCCCTCGGCTCCTTAAAGGCCAGGAGGCTTGAGTCGTCATGAAAGCTCCTTGTTAGCTGCTTGCCCCAGTTGTCAGGATCCAGCCTCCATTGGAAAAGGTAGAAGTCGGAATCACGTGATTCGTGATTGTAGGCAGCGGAGGGGTTGTAGAGGTGATCCGGGTTGGCCACCGCCTCTTCAAGGGAAGTTGTATGCTTCTGCACTATCGCAGGAATCAGTTCGTCAGAGCTTTCCTGCGGCATAAAATCTGCAACGCGAAAATATTTGTAATAAGTTCTTTCGCCGTGGTTGTCTGCATGGACAATGCACACCGAATAGCGTTCGTTTTCAAAGTTATTCACGCCCGTCCGCCTGTCTTTCTCCGCAGCGCACGCTGCCTATCTGCGCCTCGCTGGCGTATCATCTTTCCGCTCTGCCTTGCTATGGCGAAGGCGACGTCATCAGGCGTTCCAGGCGCTATAGCCCCTTCAGCGGCGGCTATCTCCGCAGAATGGTTTATCAAAGGCTGCCCCAAGTCGAGCTTCTTTTCAAAAACAACCAGATAATCTAGGGAAGCCCCAAGTTTCTTTCTTACCTTGATAGCATTCAGGCGACCAGCCTCAAACGAACAGGAATTCTGGTCTTTTGTTATTCTGATTTTCTGAACGCTTCCATGCTTTCGATAGCTAACGACTTCGCACGGGTACGACAGATTAAGAACCCAGCATCCTTTGTCCAAGTAGATTCCTGGTTTGAGGTTGAGCTCGTGCAACCAGTCGTCTATCATCAAGTCGCTCGGGTGCAAAAGGATCGCAGAAGAAAACACCCAGTTGCGGGTTGTCACAAAACTTATTTTTGCGGTGTTCTTAAGGATCGCGAATCCGCTATTCCCTCCATCGACCTTTCTGAGAGGAACGGTTCTAATTCGATCTGAAGTATCGGCATTGGTATGGACATACAAGGAATTGTCGACAGAGGAGTTCATATCGGCTGCAAAGATGCAGCGCGATCCCTCAAACAAAGGAAGAAGCTCTCCGCCGCTCATTAAAGAAGGCGGCCAAAGCAGCTCCGGGGTGCCTCCAGAATCATCGACTTCGAAACCGCATGCTTCAAGATATTGCTTTCCTCGCGTCCATCGAGCATCCTCCTTGCTGAACCGGATTTCGAATACCACAAGTTTGAACATAGCCGTCCGCTTCCCGGCAATGCCTACCCTGCGCACATCCGTAAAGGATGAGCGTATCCGCTCATCCTCTTTCTCTGGGGCTAAGAGGAACAGGTCCGTCTCAAAAGGTATGGTATCGCCAATCTTCAGGCGCTTTCCCTGCCCTGCGTCGCTATCCCTCGTGAAAACCATCGCATTACGCGCATCCTCTGGATAGCCCCACGTGGAGCTCAGATCTAAGGATGAGCCAACAAGTCTAACCGAGGATCCACAACTCAGAGATATGTCTTCAAACGGAAGCTTTGTCAAGCCGGCCCAAAAGCGCTGGGCGTTTATACTGTAACATTTATGGCCGATTTTGATTTTCGCCCCTTCGCGCTCGAGCACGTAAAGATCTCTTTGGTCAAGGCTTCTGAAGCCGCCTTCAACAACGAAAACCCCTTCTCTAGAGCGCGATTTTCTTATGAACATCGGCATGGGTACGCGTTGGTAAGTGGTGAAGTAGCCGTAGCTATTCGCATAGAGTTCGCACTCGTGAGCTCTTTCGTTATTGCGCTCGTGCCTAAAATGGGGTGACTGCCTGCTTCCTGATGACATCGCAGCGGGAAACAGAGGTTGCCGGCATAGAGGGCAAATGAAGCTAATGCCCCAAGGGTTTCTTCCGTGAAATTCATTCTGGATTTCATTTGCGGAAACTAATTGCTCCTTTCCGCGCTGAATCTTCAGCGCTTTTTCCATGCTCTTGTCACCTCCTCAGTCCCCCACGACATCACTTCTGAAAGTGAGTTAGTCAAACGTGATTTCAGCTTGTTCAGTTGAATATCATACTTTGACATGGAATGTCTCCTCAGATACAAACCGGCTAAGGCACCATCTATCTCGACCTATGTTAAATCGCTCGCTGTTTTTATCGAAGCTTTTGATATCTTTGCCTCCTGCGCGCTTGTCCGATGATGATTCCGCGCGTCGCCGATACTCATTCCA